>Ga0187886_1001259_pt1 | contig 23929 bp, 23 predicted proteins | sample June2016WEW_20_1_FD_133001 | JGI IMG/M metagenome (GOLD analysis project Ga0187886, IMG submission 133001) | Peatland microbial communities from SPRUCE experiment site at the Marcell Experimental Forest, Minnesota, USA - June2016WEW_20_150 | ecosystem: Environmental > Terrestrial > Soil >... | reverse complement strand
GCACACCTTTTGAGCGCTTGAATGAAACCGGCGCCCTGACTCTTAAGGCCCGGTTGCTCTGCAAGCACCAACTGAAGACGTTAAATCCGCTCGTGCTGCATCACCAAATTGAAGATCTTTTGAGCCAGGGACCTTTACCCATACCTGTTGAATCACGAGCCCATGAGGTGGTCCAGGGTTAGATTATTACATGAGTGATCCACTTTGCTTAGGTTAGATTTTTATATGAGTTGACACGGAAAGCTCATCTGTCACCATTTTTCTTTCTCAAGGTGCAGGCAATCTTCAGTTCCTCCAGCTGCTTGGGGGCGACTGGGGCAGGAGCCCCGGTCATCAGACAGGTGGAACTCTGGGTCTTGGGGAAAGCGATCACGTCACGGATCGTCTCCTTCTGCAGCATCAGCATCATCATCCGGTCGAACCCGAAGGCGATCCCGCCGTGCGGTGGCGCCCCGTAATCAAGAGCATCAAGCAAAAAGCCAAATTTTTGATCGATCTCTTCAGGGGCCAGGCCGATGGCGTTGAACAGCCGGTCCTGCACGTCCCGCCGGTGGTTTCTGATGCTGCCGCCGCCGATCTCTGTGCCGTTCAGTATTATGTCGTAAGCCCTGGCCCTGACCTGGTCCGGAGCCGTCTCCAGCAGGGGCAGGTCCTCGGATCGCGGTGCGGTAAAGGGATGGTGCATCGCCTCTAACCGTTTTTCCGTATCATTATACTCAAAGAGCGGGAAATCGGTGATCCAGACAAAGGAAAACCGATCCGGATCTGCCATCTTGAAGCGCTTACCCAACTCCAGCCGAAGCTGTCCGAGGACAGAGGAGACCACCGGTTCCCGGTCGGCCATGAACAGCAGCAGGTCCCCGGGCAGACCATCCAGCCTGGCCACCAGCTCCTGCAGTTCCTCATTCTGGAACAGCTTGGCGAGCGGCGATCTGATCTCCGACTCGCCCAGGATAAACCAGGCTAGTCCTTTTGCCCCCCACCCGGTAGCCAGTTTTGCCAGCTCGTCCACCTCGCGACGGGACAGCGAGCCCGCCCCGGGCACCCGGATGCCCCTGACCACCTCACCACGCTGTACCGCCCCGGAAAAGACCTGGCAGGATGTCTTACCGGCAAACTCCGTTATGTCCGTGATCTTCATTCCCAGGCGCAGGTCCGGCTTGTCGCATCCGTAACCGGCCATGGCGTCCCGATAAGTCATGCGAATCACCGGACGGGGTATTTCTTTGCCCAGCAGCTTCTCAAAGAGAACGGCCAGCATCTCTTCTGTCAGCTCCATGATCTCATCCTCGCCAATGAAGGACATTTCCATATCGAGCTGGGTAAACTCCGGTTGCCGGTCGGCTCTCAGGTCCTCGTCCCGGAAGCATCTGGCGAACTGAAAGTAGCGCTCGAAACCGGCCACCATCAGAATCTGCTTGAAGAGTTGCGGCGACTGGGGCAAGGCAAAGAAATAGCCCGGATAGATCCGGCTGGGCACCAGGTAATCCCGGGCGCCCTCGGGAGTACTGCGGGTCAGCATGGGAGTCTCCACTTCGAGAAAGCCCTTGCTGCTCAAAAACTCCCTGATCGCCAGGGAGGCCCGATGCCGATAGGTAAAAACCTCCCACATCTCCGGCCGTCTCAGGTCCAGGTAGCGGTAGCGCAGCCGGATAGCCTCATCTACATCCATCGCCTCCCCGGGATAGAAGGGAGGTGTTTTGGAGGTGTTCAGAATGGCGATCTCGCCAACCAGTATCTCAATCTCCCCGGTGGACATGTGCGGATTCACGGTTCCTTCCGGGCGCCGGCTGACCTGGCCGCGGATCGCCACCACGTATTCATGGCGCACCCCCTGGCTGTCCTCAAAAGCTTCCGGCTGGCGGTCCGGGCTCAGCACCGCCTGCACCAGCCCGCTCCGGTCGCGCAGGTCTAAAAAGATCACTCCGCCATGGTCGCGCCGCCGCTGGACCCAGCCCATCAGCACCACGTCCTGGCCGATCTGGTCCACAGTCAGTTGTCCGCATCCATGTGTCCGTCTGGTTGCTGCCAAAGTTTTCTCGTCTTCCAACTATTCTGCCTCCCCGTTGTGCATGCGTGCCAACAGCTCTAACAACTCCTGGCTTGGCACTGATATCTGTGTGCCCTGTGACATATCCCTCAGGAGCACCTTATGTTCATCCAGTTCCTCCGGTCCGATAATGACGCACCATCTCGCCCCGAGCCTGCCAGCCTGCTTCATCTGGGCCTTCAGGCTCCTGCCCGCATAATCCTTTTCAGCCGTATAGCCGGAGCGCCTGAGGTCCATCAACAAACTGAAAGCGGCGCCGTCCAGGGGATCGGACAAGGCTTCGGTGGTTGCCACAAAGACCAGCCTGTCAGATGGAATAGGCAGTTCGATCTGCTGGTGCTCCAAGGCCAGCAAGACCCGCTCCAGGCCGATGGCTGCCCCGATTCCGGGCACCGAGGGCCCTCCACAGTGTTCCACTAAATTATTGTAGCGCCCGCCCCCGGCCAGGGAGCTTTGGGCGCCCAAGCCTTCCACAGTGACCTCGAAAGCGGTGTGGGTGTAATAATCCAACCCGCGCACCAGCCCCGGGTTGAAATGAAAAGGAATGTCCAGCAAGCGGAGATATTGCTGCACCTTTTCGAAGTGGGTGCTGCAAGCGCTGCACAGGTGATCGGTGATCGCCGGCGCCCCGGCCCCCATTTCCTGGCACTGGGGGACCTTGCAGTCCAACAGGCGCAAGGGATTTTGCTCCAGGCGCACCTGGCAGTTGCCGCAGAGGGAGTTCCGCTTGGACCGGAAATGCTCCTTCAAGGCGGCGGTGAAGCCCGGCCGGCAGTCAGGGCAACCCACGCTATTCAACTCAATATTGAGCCCGGTAAGGCCCAGGCTGGTGAGATAATCCCAGGTACAGCTTATAATCTCAGCATCCACGGCCGGGTCGTGGCTGCCAAAAGTCTCAAAGTCTATCTGGTGAAACTGGCGAAACCGTCCGGCCTGGGGGCGGTCGTAGCGAAACATCGGGCCCAGACAATAGAGCTTCACCGGTTGCGGCTGAGCATCCAGGTGATGTTCGATATAGGCCCTGACCACTGCTGCGGTGGCCTCAGGCCGCAGGGTAATACTTCGCCCACCGCGGTCATCAAAAGTGTACATTTCTTTCTGGACGATGTCTGTAGCGTCACCGATGCCTCTCAGGAAAAGTTCGGTGTGTTCGAAGATCGGGGTCCGGATCTCCTTAAAACCATAAGTTTCACAGACATCCCGGGCCACCCACTCAATGAACTGCCACTTTTCCACTTCACCAGGCAATATGTCCTTGGTCCCTCTCGGCGCTATGACCAACCGGATCCCTCCTTAGTATCACTATCATTAAACAGATCACGCTGCTGCTATTTCGCGGTCATCCAGCCATCGGCAAAACTTGACTCTTTCCAGGTCAATCCAGGTAGGGATTATGCGCCCGCTCGCGGCCGACCGTGGTGGCAGGCCCGTGCCCCGGATAGACCAGACAGGCATCCTCCAGCGGGAGGATCTTATCCTTGATGGATTTGATGATCGCCTCATAAGAACCGCCGGGAAAATCGGTCCGTCCGATGGAGCCCTCAAACAGGGTGTCCCCGGTAAAGATCAGATCCTTCCCCTGCAGGCAGATGCCGCCCCGGGTATGGCCCGGGGTATGCAACACTTTCAATCTTACCTGCTCCCCGCAGGCGATCTCATCGCCTTCATGAAGCAGCAGATCCGGCTGCAGTTCGGGCAGCGCCGTGCCCACGTAAAGGGACAGATTCAGGTTGGAGTTGCTCAGCAGGGGAGCATCCTCTTCATGGATCATCAACTTGGCGCCGGTAGCGCTGCGGACCTCGGCATCGGCGGCAATGTGGTCCACGTGCCCGTGGGTGTTGACGATATACAGCACCCGCAGGTGCTCCTGGGCAATTTCAGCCAGAATCCGCCGGCCTTCCCCGCCGGGGTCGATGACCAACGCCTCTTTCGTCGCCTCGCACCAGACAAGATAACAGTTGGCCATCATCGAGCCAACTGCCAGACTTTTCACGATCATCTCCATAACCTCCGCTTAGTGCCAGTATATTTTGAGCCCGCGCCCGAAAGCCCCGGCGCCGATCTCAGAACGCTTTCTTGCTGTCGATCAGGATGGTGACCGGGCCGTCATTGACGATCCCCACCGACATCATCGCCTGAAACTCCCCGGTGACCACCCTCAACCCGCTTTCCGCCAGGTGGCCGACCAGGCTCTGATACAGGCCCAGGGCATTCTCCGGGCGGGCGGCGCCGCTGAAGCTGGGGCGCCTGCCCTTCCTGCAGTCCCCGAAGAGAGTGAACTGGGAGACCACCAACAACTCTCCCCTTGCATCCAGCACCGAGAAATTGAACCATCCCTCATGATCAGGGAAAACCCTCAGGTTAAGGATCTTATTGGCTATATAGGAGGCGTCAGCCTCCGCGTCATCCTGACCGACCCCCAGCAAAATTACCAGTCCGGGGCCAATTGCCGCAACTTCACGGTCGTCTATCCTTACCCATCCCCGGATTACCCGCTGGGCAACCGCCCGCATTGCAACCATCCCCTATCAAGGCACTACCCGGTGCACGTTCAGGACATCGCTGATCTGGTTCACCTTGCGCATAATTTCCAAGAGGTGCTCCAGGTCCCGGATCTCAATTTTTAAGTTGACCAGCGCCATCTTGTTCTTTTTAGCCCTGGAGTTGACTGCGTTGATCACCGTCCTGGTATCAGCAATGGTGTTCAGTATATCCATCGTCAGGCGGGGACGATCCAGGGCGCTGACCTCGATCTCCACCTGGTACGTGGATGGGGTCTCCGTATCCCAACTGACCTCGATCAGCCGTTCGGGCTCGTTGAGATAGTAATGGGCAACGTTGGTACAGTCCGGACGGTGTACAGAAACACCTCTGCCACGAGTAATATAACCGATGATCTGGTCTCCAGGCAAGGGATTGCAGCAATGACTCAGACGCACTACCAGATCTTTCTCACCCTTTACCCTGACCCCGCTGTCTACCTCGCTCTGTTGATTCGTCATGCGTATCTGCAGCTTGGACTCGGCGACAGCCATCGCCGCCTCTTTCTTGGACAGCTCGTCGCGTACCTTGCCGACCACCTGAGTGGCGGTTACCGTCCCGTCGCCGATCCCCGCGTAGAGGTCGCTCTCTGCTTGAAAGCCCAGGCGTCGCGGCAGGAACTCCATCACTTCCGGTTTAAAGAATACTGCCGGCTCACCGCCGATGCGCCGGATCTCTTTCTCCAGCAGTTCACGGCCGCGCAGGATATTCTCGTCCCGCTTCTCCTTCTTGAACCACTGCCGGATACGGTTCTTAGCCTGGGAGGTCTTGGCGATAGAGAGCCAGTCCCGGCTTGGCCCGTTGCTCTGCTTCGAGGTCAGAATATCGACGATGTCACCATTTGCCAGTTCGTAATCCAGGGGGACAATTCTGCTGTTGACCTTGGCCCCGATGCAGTGGTGTCCCACCTCCGTATGGATCCGGTAGGCAAAATCGAGGGGGCCTGAGCCGGCAGGCAGCTCGATCACATCCCCCTTGGGGGTGAATACAAACACCACATCGGAAAAGAGATCGATCTTCAGGGTCTCCATGAACTCTTTGGCGTCCCTGGTCTCGTGTTGCCATTCCAGGATCTGCCGCAGCCAGGCCAGTTTCTCATCGAACTGGGAATCGGAAGGGGGGCCGCCATCTTTATACCGCCAGTGGGCGGCAATACCATACTCAGCGGTACGGTGCATCTCGTAGGTCCGGATCTGGAGTTCGAAGGGCTCCCCGGAAGGTCCCACCAGAGTGGTATGGAGAGACTGATACAAGTTCTGTTTCGGCATGGCGATATAGTCCTTGAAACGGCCCGGGATCGGCTTCCACATGGTGTGCACGATCCCCAAAGTGGCGTAACAGTCCCTGACCGAGTTGACAATCACTCTAACGGCGATCAGGTCGTATATCTCCGCCAGTTCCTTGCCCTGGCTGACCATTTTCTGATAGATACTATAGAAATTTTTGGGCCGGCCAGAGATATCGCCCTTGATCCCAGCCTCCTCCAGCTTCCCCCGCAATTGCGAGATTACCAGGTTGATATAATCCTCCCGCTCCCGACGCTTTTTGGCGATCCGGTCAACCAGGCTGTAATAGGCGTCCGGCTCCAGATAGCGCAGGGAAAGGTCCTCGAGCTCCCACTTGATCTTGTAGATCCCTAACCGGTGCGCCAGAGGAGCATAGATCTCCAAGGTTTCCCGGGCAATCTCCCGCTGCTTGGGAACCGTTTGGTGGATCAGGGTGCGCATATTGTGCAGCCGGTCGGCTAGCTTGATCAGGATCACCCGGACATCCCGGCCCATGGCCAGAAACATCTTACGCAGGTTCTCTGCATCGTGATCTTCCTTGGACCTGTATTCGATCTTGCCCAGCTTGGTCACCCCGGAGACCAAAAAAGCTGCTTCCGGCCCGAACTGGGCCTCGATCTCCTCCGTAGTCACCCGGGTATCCTCCACCACGTCATGCAGCAGACCACCGATGATCGTGGTCAGGTCCAACTCCATCTCCGCCAGGATACAGGCCACTTCCAGCGGGTGCATGATAAAATCCTCGCCGGAGTTGCGGTACTGGCCAGTATGGGCTCCCTGGGCAAAATAATAGGCGCGCTCCAGCAACTTCTGATCATAGTCAGGAGAATATCTCTCTACTAAATTGAACAACCGTTGGAGGCTTATAATCATCAACCCCCCATAGGCGCCGGATCGGGATACTTTTTTGAATTATCGTATGTTTCAGGACGGGCTCTTGTCAAGAAAGAAAAAAGCGCAGGCCTATTTCTCCCAGTTGTGCATACGGTTATGAAATGCAGAGGTGCCTTCAGCCTGAATATAGCCTGAAAATATGCTCCTCTTTTTGTCAAACTCCTTTTAATATTGCCGATTTGTCAACTATTAACGGAGATTGGGCTCATCCGAAGAGGGCTCGCAGTGAACCGGACAAATGAGGCAGTCGTCTCCCTCCTGGCAGGGTTCCACATGGATCAGGATATCGGCGCCCGGATAGCGTTTACTGACCGCCTGTTCGATCTGATCGCACAACAGATGACTCCTGGCGATGCTCTGATTCCGGGGCACCACCAGATGCAGGTCGATATGGCGTTCAGAACCGGCCTTTCTGGTGCGCAGTTCGTGAAAACCGATATACTGTGTGCCATAATTATCGATGATCTGCTTGATCGCCAGTTCCTCATCCAGGGGCAGCCTGATGTCCAGCAGAGGGAAAAAGGCCTTCATCGTCAGATCGTAAGAGGCCTTGATGATCAACAGGGCAACAATTATGGCCATTATGGGGTCGATCAGGCTCTTACCGGTAATCCAGATTAACAACAGGCCCGCCGCCACGCCGAAGGAGGTGAACAGATCGGTCCGCAAATGCCAGGCATCGGCCTCTAGGGCGATAGAATCGGTGGCTCTGGCTGTCTTCATCAGGGTTGAGGATACAAACAGGTTCGCCAGACCGGACAGTCCCATCACCACCAGGCCCCATAGCGGAGTAACCACCGCGGCTCCGATCGTCAGTCTGCGCCCCGCTTCCACGATGATCCAGACTGCCGCCAGGAAGATCAGGATCGCCTCCACCACACCAGAGATGTTTTCGATCTTGCCATGGCCGTAATTATGCTCCTCATCCGGCGGCTCACCGCTTATCGAGACCGCAAATAAGGCCAGCAGTGACGCTAGCAGGTCAATACCGCTGTGAATCGCCTCCGACAGGACGCTCACCGAGTTGATGGCGATCCCCACGATCAGCTTTAGCAATACCAGCGTAACGTTGGAGAAGACCGACAAGCGCGCTGTAGCCGTTTTCTGATCTCCTACTGAACGGGTTACCCCTGGCAATCTGAGCCCCTCCTTGCAAAAAGGGGACTTCATCAAGTTACGCTTGATGAAGTCCCACGGAATTATCATTGCCGTTGTCCTGGATAGACCCAGCCTGACCTGCGCCAGGCTTGACTTTTAATATTTAATACTAACAGATCGCTCCCCGCCTGACAATTAAATGAAAATAGATATCGTCAATCGCTGAGGCCTTAAGTAGATCTGCTTAACGGGAGGCCGCCGGATCCCCTTTCAGCCGCTTAAAATCAAACCACAGCGGGCTGGCGTTGAAGATGGAGGAGTAGGCCCCGCTGATTACTCCTATCAGCAGCATGATCATGAAGGACCGGATGGTAACCCCCCCGAAGAAGATCAGGGCCAGCAGGCAGAAGACCACGGTCATGACGGTGTTGACCGACCGGGTCAGGGTCTGCATGATGCTGCGGTGGATCAGCTCGTCCAGCGGCTCACCCTTCTTGCGCCCTTTCATATTCTCCCGGATCCGGTCGAAGATCACGATGGTGTCGTGCACAGAGTAGGCGACGATGGTCAGAATGGCAGCCACCGAAGCGCTGTCGATATCCAGCCAGAAGATCGATGCCAGGCCCACCGTCACCAGGATGTCGTGGAAGATGGCGATAATCGCCGCCAATCCAAAGTAGAACTCGAAACGGATACCGATGTAGACGAGCATCAGGGCGAAGGCGATCAGCACCGCCAGGGCGGCATTCCGCATCAATTCATTGCTTACCACCGAGTCGACCTTCTCGTTCCTTAGCAGTTCCAGCTTGCCGTACTTCTGTTGTAGGGCATTGACCAGATTGGCCCCCTCGGTCTGATCGAGCGCCCGGGTCTTGATCAGCACCGTGTTGTCGGTAGATGTCTGGACCTGGCTCTTGTCAGCCAGGTTTTGCTGGGCAAGCACCACCCCCACCTCATCGACGCTTACCGGGTGGTCGAACTGGACCTCAATCAGGCTGCCGCCAGTAAAATCGATCCCAAAGTTGAGCGTTCGGGTGCAGAGGGAAATCAGCCCGGGGACGATCACCAGCAGGGACAGGATGTACCAGTATTTACGGGTTTTGATCAGGTTCAACAAGTCTCTCTCCTCTCCTCAGACCGCTGGTTTGGCCAGGGCGGCGTCCAGTTTCGTCTTTAACAGCCCGTACCACTTTGGATTCAGCACCAGCCGCGAACTCACCAGCAGGTGCAGGATGAAGCGGGTGAAGGTGACCGCCGTGAACAGGCTCATGAAGACACCGATAAACAGAGTGACGGCAAAGCCGCGAATGGCACCGCTGCCAAAGTAGTAGAGCACGGTGGCGCCGATCAGGGTGTTGACGTTGCAGTCCAGGATCGTCCTCAGAGCATGCCGGAAGCCGGCGTCGAAGGCACTCCGCAGGGTCTTCCCGAGCCTCAGTTCCTCTTTCAGGCGCTCATAGATCAGAATGTTGGCGTCGACCGCCATACCCACCGATATGATGAAGGCGGCGATACCAGGCAGGGTTAGAGTCTGGTGTACCAACAAGTAGACACCAGCCATGATCAGGGCGTAGACGATCAGCGACAGGTCCGCCACGATCCCCGGCACCCGGTAATAGAACAACATGAAAATGAAGACCAGGACCAGCCCGATCAGCCCGGCCCGCAGGCTGCGGTCCAGGGATTCCTGTCCGAGCAGGGGGCCCACTGTACGCTTTTCGATCAGTTGCACCTGCACCGGCAGGGCGCCGGCCTTCAACAGCAGGGCATCGCTCTGCGCATCCTGCAGCGTCTTATAGCCGCCACTGATCACGGCATTGCCGTCAGGAATGGCAGTCTTGACCACCGGATTGGTGAGCAGTTGGTCATCCAGGTAGATGGCAATCCGCTTGCCGACATTAGCTGACGTCACCTGTGCAAATGTTTTGGCGCCCGCTGCATTGAACGTCAAGGAAACTTCCGGCTCATTGGTCTGAGTGTCCAATTGGGCTTTGGCATCCGACAGGTCCTTGCCGGTCAGCACCACCTTGCCGTCCTCGGTCTTGAACTCCATGTGCGCCGTCCGGCCGATCTGATTGACAGCTTCTTCCGGGTCCTTGACGCCGGCAAGTTCGACCAGAATCCGGTTGCCGTTCTCGATCTGGATCACCGGCTCACTGACGCCCAGGCCGTTGACCCGTTTTTCAATATTATCGCGCAGACTGTTCATGGAATCCTTGGTAACTGGAGCCTCAGGCGTCGGCACCGCCTGGTAGACCACATGCACACCACCCTGCAGGTCGAGCCCCAGGTGCTTTTGCAGTCCGGCGGCGATTGGCTTGGCCGTAAAGATCGCCACTGCGATGATGACCAGGATGATCAGGCCCAAAATGCCCGCATCCACCCAGTTAATGCCGGATTTCCTTGTTCTCAACCGGCTCGGCGGCACTGCTTTCGGCGGTGCCGGGTTCAGTGGACCAGTCGGGAACCTGGCGCCGCCGTTGATCGGACGGGCCGGTGGAGGGCTCAGTTCCTGCTGGCTGCCGGTACTGGCCGTGGTCGCAGCCTGCTGCTGGATCTCCGGCGCGGTTTTTTGCGGCTGCTCCTTTTTTGAGTTCTTGCGCTGCTGCTGTTTTTTGCCTGCCAATGCTTGCTCCCCTCCTTAGAAGTTAAGAAGAATACTAGACCAATTTGTTGCCGTTAATCTGAAGGCCAAAGCGGCAGCCCAAAAAGCTGGCTGACCGCCTGCATAAAAGCATCCGGGTCAAGAATATTTCGAAATAGTCCATAACTGGGCTGATCCTCGGGTCGATCTCCAGCTCCAGGATAATTGTCCGGTCCTCCTCCATTACCCGCAAGAAAGAGCGCTCCACCGCATAGTTGACCCGGTCGTGAATATCGAACCTGACTATATCAGTGTTGCGCACCCTGGTCCGGTGCACGTCGGACTTGTCCGCCAGGATGAGAGCAGCGGCGGTGTTGTTCACCGGAGAGCCAGTCTCCTCGTCGTGATTGCCGATGGCGGCCGTCACCGTGCCGATCTCATCCTGGGGCATCCCCAGACGCTTCAGAATAAAATAAGCAAGAACAGCTCCAGACAGGTAATGTCCGTCTCTGTTCACGACGTTCCCGATATCGTGCATGTACCCGGCAATAGCGGCAAGCTCCACCTCGCGCCCGGAGAACCCCAACCGCTTGACCACGTTTTGAGCGATATTGGAAACCAGGTTGATGTGGCGGTACCCGTGCTCGGTGTACCCCATGGTTCCTAAATTGCTGTTTCCAGTACGGATCAAGGTATCGGTAAGGATGTCCCTCTTAACATCCTCCAGGGTGACTGTGGTTGACTGCACTTAGCTGCCCCTTAATATTGCCTGTAATCGCATGACCCCAAAACATAGTGTAATTCGCTTTCGACCGATAAGAATCCTTTTCAGCAAACTTTATTTTTTTCTCTTCGAAAACAGTTGCCACTTTCGCCAAAGCTTCTGTTTTGTCTCCAAATGTTGAATCGTGCTCAATCCCAGGCTCAGCTTGATCGCCTCGTCGACCCGCTCCAGTTCCTTGGCATCCGGGCGTCCCATGAAATTATCCTTCCGGAAATGGAATTTATCAACGGTCGTTATCTGGGAAAACAGCGCCACATGGTCGACTGAAAGGCCGTTGCTACCCCCTGCAGTTAGTAGTACCCCTAGCAGCAGGTTTCCTAACCGGGGATTGGACAACAGGGGAACCACGATCACCGAATTGCAAAAGCGGTTTCCGATATCATTCTGGATCACCAGCACGGGCTGCTTTCTCTGCTCCGGCCCGCCCTCATGGCCAATTTCCAGCAGATAGATATCCCCGCGCTCAATCAGAAATTTCTCCTTGGCAGGGTGCGCTGCCAACGGTCTCCACCTCTTTCTCGCTTAACGTCGGCAGCATCATTGCTCCGGTCATCCAGGATCCGGACATCTGGGATGGCATACCAGCGATCTTCAGATAGTCAGCCCGCAGCCGGTAACGCCAGGCTAACTGGCGCATGCGCTCTCTCCAACACTTCCACAACCTCATCCCCCGCCAGCCGTCGACCAAGCCCATGCTGCGCTCATCTCCCAGTCCCAAAATGTTGCCATATATTGGACATAATTAGACAACCGCCCGGTGGTTCCTGCCGCAGCATTTGTCTCATTTACAGTACTTTTGTTGAATAATACTGGGCCTTGAATGCCTCGTGGCGGGTTTCGAAAGAATCCTCCGCAATGGCCTCCCGGATCTCGCTCATCAGATGCAGGGTGAAGTGCAGGTTATGGATGGTGAGCAGCCGGTGCCCCAGGATCTCCTCGGCTTTGAACAGGTGGCGCAGGTAGGCCCGGGAGAAGTTTTGACACGTATAGCAGCGGCATCCCGGCTCAACAGGTGAGAAGTCCCGGGCATACTCGGCGTTGCGGAGCACCAATTTGCCCCGGGCGGTAAGGGCGGTGCCATTGCGGGCCACCCGGGTGGGCAGTACGCAATCGAAGAGGTCTACGCCCCGGCGCGCTCCCTCCCAGAGACAGTCGGCGCTGCCCACCCCCATCAGGTAGCGTGGCTTATCCTCAGGCAGCAGCGGGACGGTGCTCTCCAGGATCTCATACATGACCGGTTTCGGCTCGCCGACACTCAGTCCGCCGATCGCATAGCCATCAAAATTCATCCTGGTCAGGGCGCGAGCGCTCCGGAAGCGCAGTTCCGGCCACATATTGCCCTGAACTATCCCGAACAGCGCCTGGCCGCTAGGATGGGGAGCCTGCAGGCAACGTTCAGCCCACAGGGTCGTGCGGTCCACCGCCGTCGCCGCCTCTTCGTAAGAGCAAGGAAACGGCGAGCATTCGTCAAAAGCCATGGCGATGTCAGACCCGAGGGCTGCCTGGATCTCCATCGACTTTTCCGGGCTGAGGAAATGCTTGCTGCCATCAAGGTGGGAGCGGAACTGCACTCCCCGCTCGCTGACCTCTCGCAAGGAGGATAAGCTGAACACCTGAAAGCCACCACTATCTGTGAGCACCGGCCGGTCCCAGTTCATGAAGCGGTGCAGCCCACCCGCTTCCCGGATCACCTCCAAGCCCGGCCGCAGGTAAAGGTGATAGGCGTTGCCCAGGATGATCTCCGCTCCCAGGGCGCTGACTTCTTCCGGAGTCAGCGTTTTCACCGTGGCCTGGGTGCCGACCGGCATGAAGGCGGGGGTGTGGATGAGTCCCCTGGGGGTGTGCAGGCACCCCAGCCTGGCTGCGCTGTCAGCGCTTTTTTTCATCACCGCAAAACCAAACCCATCCTGTGGCAACATTCTTCCCCCTCAGATGATCAGCATGGCATCGCCATAGCTGAAAAAGCGGTATCGCCTGTCTACCGCCTCCTGGTATGCCTGCAGGACCCGGTCCTGCCCGGCAAAAGCCGATACGAGCATCAACAGCGTCGAGCGCGGCAGGTGAAAGTTGGTCACCAGCCCATCGATGATCTTGAACCGGTAGCCCGGATAGATGAACAGGCGCGTCCAGCCCTCCCCGGCCGAAATCTGACCGTCTGCGGCAACGGCAGCGCTCTCCAGCACCCGTACGGTAGTGGTGCCGATGGCGACAATGCGCCGGCCACGGCGCCGGGTCTCGTTGATCAGGGCCGCCTCGGGCTGCCCGAGCCGGTAATACTCCTCATGCATCGGATGCGCCTCCACATCCTCGACCCTGACCGGTCGAAATGTGCCCAGCCCCACGTGAAGCAGCACAAAAGCAGTCCGCACTCCCCGCTCCCGGACCTGTGCAAGCAGCTCCGGAGTGAAGTGCAGTCCGGCGGTGGGAGCAGCCACCGAGCCGGTGACCCGGGCATACACGGTCTGATAGCGCTCCTGATCCGACTGTTCCGGATGGCGCCTGATATAGGGCGGGAGAGGCACCTCCCCCAGGGCATAGACCTGTTCCCAGAAATGCTTCGGGTCACCGGGAGTAAACCGGAGCAGGCGCCCCCCTTCAGCGGTGCGCTCCACCACCTCTGCCTGCAACGACCCGTCCCCGAAGAGGATGGACACGCCCGGCAGGGCGCGGCGTCCCGGCTGCACCAGGGTTGACCATGTTCCAGGCTGCTTCTCGTGCAGCAGCATCACTTCCAGCCTACCTCCGGTATCGGCCCTCCGGCCATAGAGCCGGGCGGGAAAGACCCTGGTCTCATTGAGCACCAGCAGGTCTCCGGACGCCAGATACTCTAACAGGTCCGAAAACCGCCCGTGCCCGATCTTGCCGGTGGTGCGGTTTAAAACAAGCAGCCGGGCATCTTGTCGCTCCGGCGCCGGGTACTGCGCAATCAATTCTGGTGGCAGATCGTAATCGAAGCTGCTGACCTTCACCTCGCCTGGTCCTTTCAGTTACCGTAATTGCCAACAATTTTTAAATTTCCGTCATGCTTCCCCTGATTATAATAAAGTTCCAGGATATCCTGATACTTATACCCTTTGATGGCCAGACCGATCGCCCCCCACTGGCTCATACCCACCCCGTGGCCATAGCCGCGGCCGCTGAAGGTGATCTGATCCGTGGAGGCGCCCTGAAGTACCTGTGTGTTGCCGGAGCCGATGACATACAGGCTGCCGGCCCCCGGCGCCACTGTCAGCGGAACGCCATCCTGTCCCTCTACGTAAATCTTGTCCCCGGTCAGGGCAACCGCTTGCCCCTGGTCATCCAGCCCCTGTAGTTGACCGCCATAATCCAGGTCAAACAGGGTGCTTTTGAGGCCGAAAGCCTGGCGGATGTTGTCCCGGTAGAAGGTTTTGGAGCCACTGGCGCCGATGACGGTGACCTGGGTAGCCCTGCCGGAAACAGTCACACTGCCCGGTACAAAATCCCTCTTGATGCTTCCCGTCACCGGATCGGTACTGATCCGGGTACGGTTGCGGGACACCTGGATGTCCAGAATCTTGCCCACCCCTAGTTGCGACTCCAGGTCTGACCGGTTGATCGTCTTGGTCCAGCGGTAGGTGCTCTGCGCCCAACCGCCCAGGGTATCAGCGTAAGCGTCCCCATCGCTGGCCACTCCTTTGAGGTAGGGACGGCTTTCCGCCCAGACATTCTCCGCGTCCTCGGTATAGCCACCGGCATTGGCACTGAAGTAGGCCCGGACCAGGGTACCCAGATACTCCAGCACCTGGCCTCTGGTGCGCTGCACGGCATCCACCACCGGATTGCCGCTGCTGCAGGCAAACTCCTGCTCTCCGGAGTAGCCGCCATATACCTCGCTACCGGTATCATGTCCGATGTCGTACCAGGCGCTCAACCCCCGCATGGAGAGAGCGTAGGAGCGCGACGCCACCGCCTGGACACATAACGCTTCGGCTGAAGCAGTGCCGCCGATCTCCTTGCCAACCACGCCATAAAGATATTTTTCCATGTCCAATACGTTCAGTACCAGCAACTGGTTGCTCAAATTCTGGATCGCCAGGCTGCCCCGGTAGAGAGTGCCGTTATACTGGAATAAATTTGGTTGATCACTGCTCACTCCGCCCCCTGTCTCCTGAAGCAAGACCGGCCCCTGAAAAGGCTGCGTGCCTTTGAGGCCAGGCCCTTGCACCAGTAAGGTAGTACCGGCAGCGGTCACGGTCCAGGTATTCCCGACCCCCACCGCACCCAGCGGGAGCCCTGTCGAACTGTCGACCAGGGTGTAGTTCCCCTGCTTCACCAGAAAAGAGGCTGCCGGGACGCCCTCGTCGAGGGCCACCCGCATCATTAACCCCGTTCCGCCACCTGTGTTATTCGTTGTTGCTGTGTTGTTCGCTGCCACTCCTGAAGCGACAGCCTGTGCTGCGTTCGCCCGGCGCAAAGGCGCACCCAGGCAGGCGACGAGCACAGCCAACAGGCACAGGAGCATCAATCTGCCAACCTGCTGCGCGGTCATTCAGCTAACCCCGTTTCTGAAACTCTCCCCGTATTCGCCCGATGACTCGCCCGGAGGGCACCCGGCTCTAATGCCCCCGCTTCTTTGAAGCGGCGGGATAAGAGCGGGTACGTCCCTGGATCACGATTTCTCCGATGGCTAACCGCCACTAAGTCTCCGTGGGAGACAAGTAGCGTTAAGCCCCTGGATCGGCTCAACTAAACTTTAGTTAGGGCTAAAGCCCCACTAAAGTAAGTTTTCCCGATAAGCTTCAGTGGGGGAAAGCAGGCCCCCACCTAAAGCTAAGAACTCGTTGACAAGCAAATATTCTACAAAGTTCGTGACAAACGATTAAAATCCTGCCATCTTTCGCCTCAACCGGTGGCAGTTCCCTCAGCGCCGCCAGATGATATTAAGCAGCAGCGTCAGTAACAGGCTCAGTACCAGGCAGGTGACAACAGGAAAGTAAAAGCTGAAGCTGCCCCGGTGCCAGAAGATGTCGCCGGGCAACCGCCCCAGGGGCAGGAACCGGCCCAGCAGCAACAGCAGCGCCCCGGCGCCAAACAGGAGGGCGCCGGCGATCATGACAATCCTGGCCAGTGACGTGAAATTATCCATTCGGTTTGGCCTCCCGAAAACGCTCGTACTCGCTATACAGGCACCCACAATAACGCTGGCTGTACAGGCCCATCTCCCGGGCCTGTCTCCGGCCTTCGTAGAAAGCCGGTCTCCAGTCATAATAGATAAAAGGAATGTCCAACCGCCGACCGATCTCCGCGCCCAGGGCACTGATCAGTTCATGTTTCTGGTAGGGGCTGATCAGCAGGCTGGTGGTGAACCCCTCACAGCCCGTCTCCTTGGCCTTGACCGCCGCCTCTTGCAGGCGCAGGGTGTAGCAGAGCCGGCAACGCTCCTGTTCATGCCAGGTCACGTCCCGGAAATAGAGTTCGGGTTGATACTCCTCGCTTGCCAGCAGCGTGAACTCCAGCCGCCTGGCCAGTTCCCGGGCCCCATCCAGCCGCTTCACATACTCCTGGTAGGGGTGAATGTTCGGGTTGAAGAAAAACCCGGTCAGGTCAGCTCCCTGTTCCAGCAGTGACCGGGCCGGCCAGGTGGCGCAGGGACCGCAGCAGACGTGCAACAACAGTTTCACGACTGTGCATCCGGAAACAGCGTGTCCTGCTGTACAGCATTGACCAGTTTGTCCGGATGGGCAATGCCCAGGTGGCTGTAAGCCAATATGGTGGCCACCCTTCCCCTGGGAGTGCGCTGCAGGTAGCCCATCTGCAGCAGGTAGGGCTCATAGACATCTTCGATGGTCCCGGACTCCTCCCTCGCCGCCGCGGCCAGGGTATCCAACCCCACCGGGCCTCCCTGAAACTTTTCGATCAGGGTGGCCAATAGAATGCGGTCAACCTTATCCAGCCCGGCCTCATCCACTTCCAGACGCTCCAGGGCCGATTGCACGATCTGCTGGGAGACATAATCCTCTCCGGCCACTTCTGCAAAATCCCGGATCCGGCGCAACAGCCTGGTCGCCACCCGCGGTGTACCCCGCGCCCGGCCGGCGATCTCCCAGGCGCCACCATCCTCCATCTTCATCCCCAGTAATGTGGCCGCCCGGGCGACAATGGCAAATAGGTCCTCCTGGGGATAGAAATCCAACCTGACGATGATGCCGAAGCGGTCCCTGAGCGGCAGGCTGACCAGGCCGGCCCTGGTGGTGGCCCCGATCAGGGTGAAAGGCGGCAGATCGATGCGCAACGATCTGGCGCCGGGCCCCTTGCCGATGATAATATCCAGGCAAAAATCCTCCATCGCCGGATACATGATCTCCTCCACCACCCGGGGCAGGCGATGGATCTCGTCCACAAAGAGGATCTCGTGGGCTTCCATATTGGTCAGCACGGCGGCCATATCCCCGGCACGCTCCAGGGCCGGCCCCGAGGTCGGATAGAGGCGGACTCCCAGTTCCTGGGAGATAATATGCGCCAGGGTCGTCTTGCCCAAACCCGGCGGGCCGTAAAGCAGGACGTGATCCAGCGGCTCCCCGCGCTTCCTGGCAGCCTCGATAAATACCTGCAGGTTGTCCTTGGTTTTCTGCTGCCCGACAAAATCCTGCAGCCGCCGCGGGCGCAGCGAGCCTTCGGCCTCGTCATGCGGGGCACGGGCGGCAGAGACGATCCTCTCCTCCATGGCCTATTCCTCTTTCCCTTTTCCCAAATCCCTCAGGGCGCTACGTACCAGCCCTGAGACCGAAATTCCCGCCGGTTGGCCCCTGGTCATCCGCTTCATGACCGTTTCTACCTCTTGCCGGCTGTACCCCAGGGCCAGCAAGGCCTGGGAGGCCTCACCGAAGGCCGGCGGCAAGTCAATCTGCTGCCCTGGCAACGGAACCTCAAACAGCCCGTCCAGCTTGCCCTTCAACTCCAGGACCAGGCGCTGGGCAGATTTCGCCCCGACACCGGGGACCCGCTGCAGGCTGTGAGCATCGCCTCGGGACACGATACTGAATAGCTCTTCTCCCTTAAAGGTGTCCAGGATGGACAGGGCCACCTTGGGGCCGATCCCCGGCGCTCGCAGCAGCAACCGGAACAGTGCCCGGTCCCGCACCGACCGGAAACCATAAAGCTGTAGACAGTCTTCCCGGACGTAGAGATAGGTATGAACCTCCACCTCCTGCCCGACCGCAGGCAGGGCCCTGGCCAGGCCGGACGGAACCAGCACCTCGTAGCCGATCCCGTCCACGTCCAACAGCACCTGGCTCTCGTCGATCCCTTTCAATATTCCCCGTACAAAAGCAATCATCGATGCTCCCCCAGCGGGACAGAGGATAGTTCCGGTCCCGGTTCTCTAGCTGACAGGTATCTGGATTTCACCGGAGCGCCCAGCCTAGCGGTAGGGCACCCGGGCGTAATTCAAGTGGCAATAGGCTGCCGCCAGGGCATCGGCGGCGTGGTCGGGCTCGGGAATCACCGGCAGCTTGAAGATCAGCTTCAGCATGCGCTGCAACTGCTCCTTCTCTGCCCGCCCGTATCCGGTCACCGCCTGTTTGATCTGCAGCGGCGTGTAGGTATGCACGGTCATTCCATGGTGCATCCCGACCAGGATGGTGGCTCCCCGGACGTGCCCCACGGTCATGGCGGTGCGCACATTCTTGTTGTAAAACAGGTCTTCGATGGACATGGCCTGGGGATGGTGCCGGTCGCAGATCTCTGCCAGGCCCTGATAGATCCGCTGCAGCCGGGTGGGCAGGTCGAGCTTGCTCTCCAGTGAAATGACGCCATAATCCAGGACTATGGGCTGTCCATCGGCAATCGATAGCAACCCGTATCCGGTCGACACCACACCAGGATCAATACCCAGAATGACCACTTGTATTCCTCCAGAACAGACCTGCACCCAGAGATCGTAAGGCAACGGTTAAGCGTACCGCATGCTATCTAAGTCTCCTCCAGCGATCACCCCAATTCCTCCGTGTGCACCCGGCCCCGGGCCAGCGAGGCCAGCACCCCGAGGGCGCATAGCAAGGCGAAGGCGGTGAAGGCTGTTTTCATGCTCTTGATGAACATGATAAAGTTCTCCGGCGTGATCATGTTCTTGCCGATAAATAGGGCCATGATCATCGTCACGATCCCCATGCTCAACATCTGTCCCGTCAAGCGCATCGTTGACAGCGTGCCCGAGGCCACACCATAAAACTTCTTGCCGACGGAGCTCATCACCGCGTTGGTGTTGGGGGAGGAAAACAGGGCAAAGCCCAGCCCAAGCAAGATTAAACAGCCGATGATGTAGGTCAGGGCGGTCGACCTGTCGAGCAGCACCAGCATGGCCAGGCCGATGGCGGTCAGTCCCATGCCCAGCGAGGCCACCAATCGCGGTTCCACCCGGTCCGATAGCCGGCCGGCAAATGGTGAGAACAGGAACATCATCACCGGCTGGAAGATCAGGATGAAACCGGCATGCTGAGCGTTCAAACCTTTTACATACTGAAGATACAGGCTGAGCAGAAAGGTCAGGGCATAGGTGGCGCTGTAGTTGATCAGGGCGGCGAGATTGGAGAAGGTGAAGGCTATGTTGCTGCGGAATAGCCTCATATTCAGTACCGGAAAATCTGACCGTAACTCCCAGGCGATAAACAGGATCATTAGGATGCTCCCTGACAGGATGAGGATAAAACCGGTCACTTCGGGCAATCGGGAAAACCCATACATCACCGCCAGGATGGCCGCACTATACAATAAGGAACCGCCAACATCGAACCGCTCACCCTTGGCCTCCGACCACTCTCCGGCCACCTTCCAGAAGAGCAGGGCCAGGATGATAATGCCGATCGGCACGATGATCATGAAGATGCTGCGCCAGCCAAAGGAATAGGACAGCCAGCCGCCGATAAAGGGCCCCAGGGAAAGCCCTAAATAGGTGCCGGCCACGTTGATCCCGATCACCCGGCCTCTTTCTTGCAGCGGATAGACCGAAATCAGAATGGCGATCCCGGTGCCAAAGATCATGGCGCCGCCCAGTCCTTCCAACAGCCGGGCCGAAATCAGCATGATGCTGGAGCTAGCATGTGCTGCTAAAAACGAAGAGATGGTGATCACCAGTGTGCCGGTCAGATAGATCTTCTTGCGTCCGTAGATATCGGCTATCCTGCCGAAAGGAACCAGAAAGATGGCCGCAGCCAGCAGGTAAGCGGTAACAATCCAGCTCATCGTAATGGCGTCCAGGGCAAACTCTTTTCCGATGGCAGGCAGGGCAATATTGACAGAGGAGACCAGGAAGGGCGTGATAAAGGCGCTCATCGTCGAAACGATCAGGACAATCCTCCTGGTGGCTAGTGAGTAGGTTACAGTCGGCGCCCCGCCGCCGGCGGAATGTTGCTGCACGGGCTATCCATCTCCCTAAGTTCTCAGATCCGGCTTTTCTCAGTAATTGTTGACGTCTTCCGCCTGTCTATTATAGTACGCTTGGATAAGACGTCGATCAACAAGCCATCCCATAACCCCTCATCCTGGAAAAATTCGCTGGGAACATAATTGTTCCCTTCCCAGCCTTAATAAAAACGGCAAGCACACCAACGATATGTGGAGCCCTGCCGCCATTTTTCCCGCAACCCAGCAGAACGTTGCCGCTTTAGAAAAGATACAACCGATCACCGGCATCCCCCAGTCCGGGAACGATATAGGCCTGATCATTCAGCTTCGGGTCGATCACTCCGGTGATAATATGGACATCGGGAAACTTCGAATGCACCTGGTCGATACCCTGCTGCACCGCCAAGGCGTTGACCAGGGTGATCTGCCTGGGGTCGTACCCTTTCTTCGTGATAATCTCCAATGCTTTGGTGGTGCTGTTCCCGGTGGCCAGCATCGGATCCAGGATGATTACCCGGTCGAAATCAGCCGTCTGCTCGGGCACGCTGTCCAGATAGGGCTTGGCTTCAAGAGTCATGTGATCCCGGGAGATGCCTATATGGGCCACCTTGGCCGCTGGCAATAACTCCAGAAAACTATCCAGGAAGCCGAGGCCAGCACGAAGAATAGGCACCAGCATGACACTGGCGTCTTGAACATACCGGCAGGTGGCCTGCACATCCAACGGTGTCCACACCTGATCTTCGGTGGTCTGCAGCTCTCGGGTCGCTTCCACCGCCAGGAGCAGCCCCAGCTTGTACATTGCCTGCCGGAAATCAGCCACCCGGATCTCCCGGTTGCGCAGTATCCTCAGATAATTCCCCGCCAGGGGATGATCGATTATGGACACTGAACCCAATGTACTCACCGATCTCCTTCCGTAGATTATCTATGGTATTTTATATTTTCGCCAAAAAGACTGTTTTTTCCTCTGAGTTATGTGATTTCACAAAAAAAGCCCCGGACCCTCGCAGTGGGAGCTATACTTCCTGCTTAAGGTAATCCCGGGGTGCGGTATAAAGATACCCTGCTGGTCGCAGAAGCCAGCCAGCCATTCATCTCTAGAGCCTTGGAGGATGGGATTTCTTGCCGCGGGTGCTAAAAAGAAAAGCTTGCAGATAGCCCCATAGTGCAGGATAAGACTGGAGAATAGAGAAATATTATTCTTCTATAAAGGAGATGATCTTATGCCTGCCCTATTTGGCCGAGCAGGGGTTGGGGAAAAACAGATGACAAGAAAAACCCTGCTGCGAACTTACGGTATACTTCTGATATTATTAGCAGTTAGTGGGATTTTACTCTTAATAAGCAACTATCTTGCTCAGTACCAGACGCTCTTTTGGATGCTGGTAAGACTGGTTTGCCTGCTGATAAGCGCTGGATTAATAATTTTAGTTGCATACAAATCTCTTGCGTTGAAGAGGCTTCAGAAATGATTGTACAAACCCCCGGCAGCCATTATGGACACCGGGGGTGCAGATTTAATCAGGATTATTTGCTGCCTTTACCGATTAGCGCTAAAATCAGGGCTAATATTATTGAAACGACGATGCTCCCATAAGTAATGATAGTATGGTGCCCCTTGACACCGTAGAAAACCACCAAGCCGCCCACCAAGGCGCCGACCAATCCGAGCACCAAGACCATAGCTGGCTTGGCAGCTTCGCGGGAAAACCACCAGCCGATGCCGAGACCGATGACGATAAATGCGATCCAGTGTAACATTAAAGCGTCCCCCTTCTGGCAATCTATTTTCAAAAACTATTTGACACCTTTTTTACGTTTCCTTTATTTATCTTTAGTTTTTTATTTCGCCAAAAAGCCCACCGGCTTACGCCTGGATTATTCTTCTCCAAGATCCTGGCCGGCGCCGATCTTTGCCCTGCAATCGTATCAACTCCACAATTACATCCTCAATATTCTCGACCGTGGTGTCTCACCTGATCTTAACCGCAAGAAACTGCTGAGTGTGCCGTCATTTAAGCTACCTGTTTTATCTACCAAAATCAAATGCCGTCTGCTCCATTTTAGGCGTGATCTGCGCTACAAGAGGTGCTTGTTGCACCTTTGGCGCATACCTGGTGGCTAGGCCCCTAAACTCCAATTCATTGAAGACGCTCACCAGGGCAGCATAATTGGGCTCCTTGCAGGCCAGCTGCTCCAGTTCGATTTCAAGGGGTACATTCCGGACAATAGTTGCCAGACGCTTACTTAAGATAGCCTGCTCCTCAAACTGCTCCAACTTAGAGCAAAGCTTCCCGGACAGATCTTTTTTACATGCGAGAATCGTTTCGAGGGTGCCATACTCCTGTAAAAGCCTGGTAGCTATCTTGTCACCGACTCCGGGAACGCCTGGAATGTTGTCACTGGCGTCGCCGGCGAGCCCCTTATAATCAATGAGCTGGCATGGCTGCAAGTTGTAATGCGTACGAACGTCCTCCTCGGTGCGGAACCTCCTCAAATCACTGAAGCCCTTCTTGATGAGGGTGACTGTGATGCCCCGCGCGACCAACTGCAGCATATCTCTGTCTCCAGTCAGAATGTTGATCATAATCTGGGGAGCGAACACTGTCGCCAGGGTTCCAATCAGGTCATCGGCCTCGTAGTCAGGGCTCTCAAAAAAGCTGATACCATATGCCCGAAGTACCCGCTTGATCAGGGGAAACTGCGGCCGCAGCTCTTCTGGCGTTTCCTTTCTCGTGCCCTTATAGGCATCATACAGGAGATGCCTGAAGGTTGTCTTACCCTGGTCGAATGTCACCGCTATGTGTGTCGGCCGCTCCTGCTGCATTATTTTTAAGAGCATATTGGTGAATCCGAAACAGGCATTGGTTGGGATGCCGCCCTTTGAGGTCAGCGGACCGATGGAATGGAATGCCCGATGGGCAAGATTGTTGCCATCCAGAATCACTAATTTGTTCAGTTCCCTCTCCCTGCTTTCTTGACAAATAAGCAGATACCACCCGTCCCCGGGCAGGTATCTTTCAGACTGGGATTAAGAAAAGCAAATATTATAGTTGTAGCAAAACGGTTATTGGTGGGATTAGAAAACTCTATGCTTCCTTTACTGCTTAACCCTTATATAACATAACACATCTTATGGCACTTCGTTCTGAAGGCATCAGGATAGTTTTTGAAATAAAGCTTGATCTGTTCATCATATTTGTCCAGAGATCGCTGACTAACATTTTGAGCCTTCTTCCAACCCATAAACATTTGAAGCGCCTCTCCCCAGATACTACCGAAACTAGAAGTCCAGAGACCTTCTTCACCTTGTTGACCTTTCGGAT
>Ga0187886_1001258_pt1 | contig 23932 bp, 20 predicted proteins | sample June2016WEW_20_1_FD_133001 | JGI IMG/M metagenome (GOLD analysis project Ga0187886, IMG submission 133001) | Peatland microbial communities from SPRUCE experiment site at the Marcell Experimental Forest, Minnesota, USA - June2016WEW_20_150 | ecosystem: Environmental > Terrestrial > Soil >... | reverse complement strand
TAAATACCTGTGTTTTTTTCTCTGGCATACTCGTTTTCAATGACCCCGACTAACTTAAAATCTTTGAACATATCGATTACTTCCTGCCCGGGTTTCTGGCCGATCAGCAAAATGTTCTTTATCTTCTTTAAATGTGGTAACCAGTAGATATAATCGGTATTTAAAGAGTATGCTTCCGGCATTTTTCCACGGTTGTAATAGTTTAAAGCTCCTGCCTGACCATAATTATTACAGACTACAAGCGTGTTTCCCAATTCATTGGGCGGAATCATTTTAAAAGCCCCCAGTGATTTGTCTGCCATCTCCCGCCAGCCAATCATATCGGCAAAATCCTGTGGCAGAGTATGATTTTTCCCATCCTCCCATCGAAGCACTCCAATCTTTTCAAATGTCTTTGCATTTTGTCTTATCTCAGCAGGTGTTAAAATTGGATATACTACTTTAAGAGTTATCAGGAAAATACCAAGATTCATACAGATAAGTAAAGGAAGGACTATTGATCTCCATCTTTTTGATAAAATATTATCGAGATAAACACTTCCGAAAGCAATCATCACAGGATATATTCCGGCTGCATAATAGTCTTTAGCTTTCAGAAATGCAAAAAGTGCAATAACTGCAACAAAACTGATGCCGATAAACCTGAATGGCCTGAAAGGCTTGAAAAAGACAAAAGCAATAATAGCACCCACAGTCAGAGGTAATGAACCCAAAAAATATAAAACCTGGCTTTTAAGAAACCCGGCAGATGTATTATAATAAAGTTGTTTCGACCTTAATACTTTCATATGATGAAAAACAGGGAAATGATTTACTCCCTGCCAGATAATGTTCGGAGATAATAATATTAAGCAGATAATCACAGCATTCCAGAAAGAAGGATTGGCAAATATCTTTCTTTGATACATCAGTAAAAAGCCAATTATTAAACCAATAATCAGGAATATAAGATTATATTTATTGTAAAAGCCAATGGCAACGACAATTGATAAAAACCACAACCATTTAGTTTTTTCAGACTGAATAAATTTAGTAAGAAGATAAAATAAAATTGTCCAGGTCAGAAAATCGAATGAGTTAGGTTGATACAATATATTAATTCTCGCCAATAATGAGAAAATCAAAGCGCATGATGCCAGGATCCTTGAGAATAAACTGCCGCCTAGAGATTCAACAATCAGCCATGTAAAGACTATAGTAAGGGCGCCAAAAAGTGCTGGGAAAAAGCGTATAAAGAACATGCCTCCCCCGAGGAGATATATGATTTTAGAAATACATGCTGTAAAAGGCGGTACTGAGATATACCCAAAAGCAAGATGATTTGCCTGGTTGAGATATAGAAACTCATCCCGGTGCAGCTCATAAACCGGATTAACAACAAGATATTGTAAAATAAGTTTAATGACAATCAGAATCAACAGGATCCAATACCGCTTAACGAATCTTCTAAATCTTAAATCCATCTGAAGTTATTATTTTGAAAAGGTAATTATTCTGTTCTAAATTCATCATAATTGAGAATGGGAAATAAATTTTTTCGTAATTTTTATTTAAAGTACTTAGATAAGATTTTAAAACATAGTAGGAATAATGAATAATGTAAAATCCAACCTTCTTTTGACCACAACCAGAATCCTGGTTGCTTTAATCGAAAGTACAATACAAAACAACAAATATTTAACTTCTGCTTTTGGTGGTCAATTTATTCCGGCCAACCAAGGTCCGGGTCGCCAGATTTTCCATTTGAGATCAGGATTATTTATGCCAGGAAAGGTGGTTTTGAAGGTTGGCTCGTCACTCCGAAGAACCCGAACTCCATGATAAAGCCGATGTCTCAGAACCTGCCGGGATTAAGCAATTTCAATATGTGCGGACAATGGGTCGAGCCCTGGGATGGTGGATCGACTTTTACAAACAATTTTCAACGAGCGTAACTTCTTAATATCTTTGCAGGGAATTAAGAGTCATAAAATGAAAAAGCTGTCTCTGAAAAAATGGCACAAAATCGTACTTAGTATAATTTTGTTTTTTGCAGTAATCTTGTTCGCTGTTCCACGAATCGGGAAATGGTATTTGGTTAAGCACAGCAAGGAGCTTATCGGCCGTAACCTTGCAATAGATAAAATCAGACTGAACTACTTAACGGGAACCCTCCGTATTAACGACCTGAAACTCTTTGAGTCTGACGGACTGACCCCTTTCGTAAGCTTTAAAAAGCTGAAGGTCAGCATAAAATACCTGCCATTGTTAAAGAATGAGTTCCATGTAAAATATATCAACCTAGACGAACCTTACGTCGAAGTCATGCAAAAAGGCGAAAAGTTCAATTTCTCCGACATGATGACTTCGTCCGATACGGCTGCCGTGAAGAAGGATACTGTCCCATCGGCTCCCACTAAATACATCATCAATAATATCGCTATTGCAAGAGGCTATGTCAAATACACCGACCTGGATCTCAAACATACGATAGCCATGAAGAACTTTGACCTTAAAATACCGGGTTTCACCTGGAACGCCGATTCTACGAATCTCAACTTCGATTTCAGGTTTGTAGACGGCGGCCTGCTTCATTCCCATCTTTCAGTTAATCAGGCCGACAGCACTTATGCCATAAATGTGAAGCTTGACAGCCTTAACCTCGACATCATCGAACCCTATGTAAAAAGCTATATGTCAATCTCCGCCATGCACGGCTTCCTGACCGATGACATAACAATAAAGGGAAGCATGACAAGCTTTATGAAGCTTTTTGTCACGGGCATGAATCATGTTTACGGACTTCAGCTTGTCGACACGCTTCAAAGGACAATATTCTCAGCAAAGGACCTGGCTGTGGATATAGACACAATTCAGCTTGACAAGAACAGGTACGCCATAAAATCAGTCGGCCTGACTGATCCGTTCATATATTTCGAAATGATTGACACCACCAATAACTGGCTCGCACTTATAAAGCCAACACCACCAGATACTACCAAACATGCTGCCGATACATCAAAGACAGCTGAGACAACATATTCTTACACCATTCCCAAAATGACCATTACAGGAGGGAAGGTCCAGATCGCTGACAAGACTTTGAGGTATCCTTTTACCTATATTATCGATAATATCAACCTCGAAAGCGACCAGGCTCCCAAAAATCCCGGGAAGCTGACCATCAAGATGACTGCAGGACTGAACGGTACGGGCAATTTCAGCGCAAACGCCCTGGTGGATCCCAAAGACTTTGAGAACCTTAACATATCTATGGCAATCGAGGAGTTCAGGATGATCGATCTCGATGCATATTTCAAGAACTATTTTGGTTTCCCGGTCACGGGTGGGATAATGAATTTCAAGACAGCAGACCAGTTAAAACCAAAATATCTCCTGAGCAACAACAGCATTTTCTTCCGCAAATTCACACTCGCTCCAAGGATGGACAAGCAAGCCAAATATAAAGTGCCACTAAGGCTTGCACTTGGCATTCTTTCAGACAAGGATGGAATAATTGACCTGAAGGCTCCGGTGGAATCGAAGGGTGACGATATGAAGGTAAAGAACCTTGGGAAAATCGTTTTCAAGATAATCGGCAATCTTTTTGTAAAGGCAGCTGCATCACCGTTCAACGCCCTGGCGGGATCATTTAAGGCTAATCCTGAAGATCTGAAGGAGATAAGGCTTGAGCTTACCGAAGCTTCGCCTGATGTGAAAAACATGAAGTCAGTGGATGTAATAGCCGATATACTCGGGCAGAAACCCGGATTGAACGTCGATTTCTACTACTGTATAGATAAAGAGAAAGCAAGTGATTCTCTGGCTTATCTACTCTCACGAAGGGATTATATCAATTACAGCAGGAGCATAGGAAATCCGGCGAGGAACGTTGCAGACAGCACACTTGCCAAATACCTCCTTGGAAAGCCTTCCATGACATCACAGAAGGCCGATATGCAACTGCAGGCTTTATGCAGGGCATATATCGGTAATGCAAAGCTGAATACGACGCTTGACTCATTGAAAAACCTCCAGACTGATTTCATGTCGGATTATCTTACAAAAGACAAGCAGCTTGACGCTACCCGGTTCCGAATAATAGCAATAGCGCCGGATACCATAAAAGCCGGAGGCAATTATCCTGCGTTCAGGACATATTTCAATGCCGGAGGAGGAGAGTAAAGTCAATTTATTCCCTTCACTATTCAGGCACTTTCAATTGCGTACTGACCATTGGAGGAAAAGATTGATATGACAGGTTGGTCAATTTGAGAGGGTCAACTATGGTCAGAGCCACTGACTTTCCCAATTCGAATGAAATATTAATCAGAAAGTTTTTGCTACAGCCTGAGCCTTGCTAATTGCTTTATTTACTAGAGCTTCAACATCCTGTCCTATGACATCTAAGCTATTTACCGCTATGGTAATAAAATCTGTGACCCCTAAAAATCCCAAGATTGTTCTTAGATATTTATCTCCCATTTCCCATGAAGCAAGTTTCCCTTCAGAATATTCCCCACCGCGAGTAGTTATATTTACTGCCTTTTTCCCTTTGCATAAACCAACAGGACCATCTGCCGTATATTTAAAGGTAACTGTAGTAATGCAGATATAATCAAAATAAGCTTTTAATATTGCGGGGACACCCAGGTTCCATAATGGTTCAGCAAATACATATTTGTCTGCTTCAAGAAACTGGTATGCATATCTGAGAGTTGGATGATCTCTTGACCCACCCGGACAAGGGCCATGCAATAAAACCCCTTCCGCAGACAGAAAGTTGATACCCTCCTTATATAAATCTAAAGTAATAATTTTATCATCCGAATGGTATTGTTTGTAAGTTTCAATAAACTTATCAGATATTCTGAAGGTCCTTGATGTTCCTTCTGGTTTTGGATTTGCTTTGATATAAAGAACAGTTTTCATTTGTACCTCCCTTTTTAAAATTATCCAGAGGACAACAACTATTTATCAAAGTTAACGATAATTCCCCGCCTCAATAAAGGAAGCTAAATAATTTAGCCTTTTTATTTTGGAAGAGCACTATGGGGATTTCTTCAAGACAATGATGAACCGGGCCCTTTTTCAGATATTAAAAATACCGGAAGTTGAGTCATAGGATAAAGACTTTCGTACAAAAGCCCAGCTCATTGACCACAACAAAATCCGATCTGGTCACACCGAACATAAAATCCTAAACAACAAGCTTTTAACTCCGGCCATGGTTGGTCAATTTATTCTGGCCAAAAGTGATCAGGATTTCTTGCGCTACAACCTTATTCTTATTTTTTACTCCTGTGAAACTTTCACTATTTTTACTATTTATTTAATCGCAGAAAATTTGTTTTACGATGCAATTAAAACCATGGATTACAGCAGCAAGACTTCGTACTTTACCATTGACTGTTTCAAATATTTTATTGGGAAGCCTGATTGCATACAGTCAGGGGAAGTTTAATCTTGTTATTACATTATTAGGACTAGCAACAGCAATACTTTTACAGGTTTTATCAAACTATGCAAACGACTATGGAGATTTTGTAAACGGGGCTGACGAAAAACGCATCAGTAAATACGAGAGAGCTTTGCAAAGCGGTAAAATAAACCCAGGACAAATGCGGAGAGTGCTAATATTTCTTTCTGCATTAACATTTATAGCGGGCATTTCATTGATTGCTTCAGCTGCCAGAGCGCTGGGAACCGCAGCCCTTGTGATTTTCATTATTACAGGGATACTTTGTATTATTGCTGCAATCACCTATACAATTGGTAAAAAGCCGTATGGTTATATTGGAATGGGCGATATTGCTGTTTTCATCTTTTTTGGAATTGTAGGGGTTTGTGGTATTTATGTTTTGCAAACTCAGCAATGGAACTGGTTTGTACTACTCCCTGCCTCCTCCTTTGGCCTTTTAAGCGTGGGTGTATTGAATATCAACAATATTCGTGATATAGAATCGGACCGGATATCGGGTAAAAAAACCCTTGTGGTCAGAATTGGCCTTGAAAAGGCAAAGGCTTATCATGCCTGGCTAATCATCATTGCTGTTTTATTGGGACTTGTATCGACGCTACTAGACTATAATAGCGTTTTTCAACTGCTTTATCTTGTAACAATCCCTTTCTTTATTATGGGTGTATACAAGGTTCGTACTTTGCCGTGTTCTGAAATGCTTGATGATGAATTAAGAAATCTCTCTCTTACAACATTTCTTTATTCTGTCACTTATGGAGTAGGCCTTATTTTATAGACAGCTGATCCGGATTCATATTAAAATATGTTCTTCAGTGTACAAACCGGTCTAATTGAACACATTTGGACCATATGGCTATACAACGAATACATAACTGAATAACGAGTATTTAACTCCGGCTTTGGGTGGTCAATTTAATACAACCAAAATTGGTCAAGGTCAGTGGTTTTTTCACATAACCACTTTTGGTGCCTAATAACTCCGTAATTGGTTAAATATCTTTACCTTTAGTAACATATAAACAATCAATACGCAATTGCCATTCTTTAATCCGATAGAAACATGGTAAAACTTATAAAACTAAACGCAAAAGCTGTCATTATTTTGTACATCCTTATCGATATAATATGTGTAGGAGCAGGCATGGGGGTACCAATATTTTGCATATTGTTAGGATTCCCGTCAGGCTGGTATATTACTAAAAGAGTTACTGCCTCCACTGAAGAGCCTTATCAGAAATACTATGAAATATTTAAGTTTTCTCTCTTCGCTGCTATTTTTACATTTATAGTAATGTTATTTATCTGGGGAAGTGCAATTCTGATTCATATCCATTCAGCGTCTGACATTCAGAATTTTGGGCACCCTAATATTCTTTACGATCCTAAAACAAGTTTTATTGGATGGCTAATCCTTATGATAATTATATCACCATTTTTACAACTATTAACAGCAATTTTTGCTGCTTTTATAACTGTAATTCGAAACGAAAAAAAATTGCGACAGCAGAGCATATAGTATTAAAATAAAGGTGAGTAATTGAGTTCTTTCCTTATAAATTTTCGTCCAATGATGTTCTTGTAGGGGGAGAAATATTTGCGCTTCCCTTTTCTAGTTAAAAACATATCATTTTCACCAAAACCTGGCACCAGATAAAAAACACTTACAAAAACTATAGGAATCTTTTCCTGGCAAATGCTTTTCCCGAACCTGATTTTAGATATTTCTCGAACTCAAACGCTTTGTACTTATCCATAAAAGCAGAATAATAAACAAGTGTGACAGGCAATCTTTCTTTTGTATAAGTATTCTCTACCTTTAAATGACGATTTATCCGATCATCCAGATCCGAGGTACAACCAGTATAAAAAGAATTATCCGCACACTTTAAAATATATACAAACCACATAGTTACAGCGATGACAGTTTATCTTCTGGATCAACCAGCGAAACAATCAATCAAAAATAGAAATAAATATTCAGGAATAAAAAACAGGTATAAATTTAATCATGGCTTCAGTGGGCTGCGCCCACCGAAGCCCGAAGAAGGCTTGGCGATACAAACCCCTCTATAAAAAGGCGAAGCCCTCCTACGCCAAGGCTTCGGAGGGCGAAGGTGGGCCCAGCTGGGATCGAACCAGCGACCCCCTGATTATGAGTCAGGTGCTCTAACCATCTGAGCTATGGGCCCCGAAAAAAATATCTGAAAAGAACCAGCGACCCTCCCGACCAAAGGTCGGGATGCTCTAACCATCTGAGCTATGGGCCCAATAATTTTAAGAACGCAGGCCTTCCAGATAGATTAATCAGGTGCTCTAATGCTGACGCTTGCGGTCAGCATCCTGACTCCTGACGCTTTGGTCAGGACGTCAGGACCATCTGAGTCCCGATCCCGAGAGCCGGGATCGGGGATGCTCGTTCCGACAAGTCGGAACGGCACTTTAGGCCCTCCATAAAAACGGACTGCAATATTAAATATTTACAACTAATTATGCAAGAAGCGAGCAAAAAGATTCCTCATCATTTACCTTTCCGAAGATACGACATAAGTACGTTTACAGCCTCGTCCATGTCATGTCCGAAAGACAGGATCCCGGCCCTGTCGCCCGCCATAACAATAATTCTCTTTTCAATGACATCGGAGTCGCTGAACAGCCTGAAAATATCCTTTGCCAGCCCTGTTGTGCCATAATCCATCGACGGATTTGTGGTAGGGACTTTATAGATGAGCTCATTCCACAGATCAATGCTGTGGACATGGATCACTGCATTTGCTCCGGGGTCGGCCAGATAGATTGCCGCATGGGTCAGCGATTCAGATGATGCCTTAAGCGGACCAACGCACTGAACTGCATTATCATCTATGTTAAAGGAATTGACCTTGACATAATGCCCCGGCTCAAGCTCGGGAATTTCACCGGTGGCAGAACCTGTAATGATAAACTGATTGCCCCCATTGATACGCATGCTGATGTTCCCGAAACCAACGCCGTTTTCATAAGCTCCTATGAGGTCCATGTTGTAAAGTATCTCACGCCAGTAATTGATTATTTCATATTGTTCATCAGAGATAACCGGACCTGACTGATTCCAGTAACAATTGAATTTTACTACCCCTTCCATTTTAAATGAATTTATCTGAAAACATTCTTTTAATTTCTTTCTCCAAAGGACGGCAAATTCCTCTTTCTGTAATCAACCCAGTAATATATTTTGCCGGGGTGACGTCAAACCCGAAATTAACCGCCGTACAATTTTCAGGACATATGCGAACGCTTGTCATATTACCGTCCGAGATTCCCGATACCATTGTAACTTCTTCAGGACCCCGTTCTTCTACCGGTATCTCCCGGATGCCGTTGCTTATTTTAAAATCAAATGAGGAAGACGGGAATGCAGAATAAAACGGGATTTTATTATCATGAGCGGCAAGCGCTTTGAGATATGTTCCTATTTTATTAGCGACAGCACCACTTCTTGTTGCCCGGTCACAGCCCACGATGACAAGATCGACCATACCGTGCTGCATCAGGTGTCCTCCGGCATTATCGGTAATAAGTGTATATGGTACACTTGCATTTTCCAGCTCCCAAGCCGTAAGCCTTGCCCCCTGGTTCCTTGGCCGAGTCTCATCAACCCACACATGAACCGGAATGCCGGCATCATGCGCAAAGTAAACGCACGACAGAACTGTGCCAAAATCAATACAGGCGAGCCATCCGGCATTACAATGAGTGAGGATATTAACTGCAGCACCTTTCTTTTTATTGCTTACGGCTTTAATAAGGGATAATCCGTAATTTCCTATCCGCCTGCAATTCTCCTTTTCAATATCACATATTTCATTAGCTGTTTTCAAAGCGTTTTCGGGCATAGATTTTCCTTCTGCCCTGATATTGTCCATTGTATAATTCACGGCCCATGCAAGATTGACGGCAGTCGGTCTGCATGAAATAAGGTGTTTTGCAGCATCTTCTATATGAGGCAAGGGATCATTGTATCTGGCTGAATCCATTGCTGCAAGGTAAACCCCGAAGGCCCCTGCAGCTCCGATAAGCGGAGCACCCCTCACAGTCATATCTCTGATTGCATCACAGATATCATCGACGGAACGCAGCTTTTTGATCTCAAAAATGAAAGGAAGCTTTTGCTGATCAATTACGCTGACGACCGACGGATCTTTTTCATCAACCCATATGCTCTGATAATTTATACCGTCAACAAGCATTAATTCGAGCCTTCCGGCAATAAAAATAAGTTAAGATCAAAAGTACAAAATTATAAAGATTTATCCCTGAAAATGTTCGGACTGCCGGCGGTTAAATAAAACCGGCAAAACAGGGCTTCGAATTGTCGACCAGTTCATTCGAAAAACTTTGAATTAAATTTTATATGTAATAACTTTACAACCGGGAATATTTCAAATTGCGAATATTGATTATATGATTAATAAAGAAGAGTTTAGAAAAAAAGTGATCATTACCGCAGGGCAGATTTTCAGTCATTATGGCTTTAAAAAAACCACGATGGATGAGATTGCAAAAGCTCTCAAAATGGGTAAAAGTTCTATTTATTATTATTTCAGGAGCAAGGAAGAAATATTTGAAGCAGTACTGTTATACGAGGCCAATATACTTAGAAATGAGCTGACTACGACAATAAAATCAGTCGAGTCGCCTGTCGATAAATTGAGAAATTATGTTTTTGTGAGAATGAAAGCGTTCGAAAAACTTTCAAATTATTACAATGCAATTTTTGATAAGAACCTGGATCATTTTGGTTTTGTTGAAAATATACGTGCAAAATATGACAGGGAAGAGCTGGCAATATTAAGGCTCATTTTATATCACGGGGCCAGGAAAAAGGTCTTTAATGTAGTCAACAGCGAGTATACGGCCCTGGCAGTTCAAACAGCACTCAAGGGGCTCGAAGTCCCCCTGTTCTGGAAGAAGAAAGAGAATAAAATTGAATTAAGGCTGAATGCCGTACTCGATATCCTGTTTAACGGAATACTTATAAAATAAGTTACTGCTTTATTTCAGCTCTTTTATTTATTTTAATGCTGGCCCACAAACCAAGAACGCCAATTAAAATGAATGGAAGGCTTAACAATTGTCCCATATTTAGTCCCACATGCAATCTAAGGGCTTTTTCAAATGCCACCTGGTCTTCCTTGAGGAATTCAATAAAAAAGCGGGCGATAAAAATAAGAATAATTGCCAGGCTTATTAGGCTGCCCTCTGTGTGTTTACCCTTCTCTTTCCAGTAAATTCTGAAAAGTAGAAAAAATATGAAGAGGTAAGCAAGGGCCTCATAGATCTGAGTAGGATGCTTTGGTGCCGTCTCTCCATTTCTTAGGAAAACAAAGCCCCAGGGGACCGTCGTTTCAATTCCATAAATTTCCGAATTCATAAGATTTCCCATCCTGATAAAAAAGCCCGACAATGCTACAACGATGGCAATACGATCGAGGGTCCAGAAGTATCCTTTCTTTTCTTTATAGGCAAAAATTTCCACAGCTGTTAAAATACCAATACCAGCGCCATGGCTTGCCAGTCCACCGTGCCATATTTCAAAAATTTCGACAGGATGTGCAAGATAATAAGACGGTTCATAAAAAAAACAATGTCCCAGCCTTGCTCCCACGATAGTACCGACAGCCATATAGATTGTCAGTTTATCAAGTAGCGCCTCGCTGAGATTTTCATTTTTGAAGATCTTCAGCATTATGATATATCCGAAAAGGAAAGATGATGCGAACAATAAACCATACCATCTGATGGCAAAATGACCTATCCGGAAAATTTCAGGATTAACATTCCATGGAACAATAAGAAAATGCATACTTGTTTATTTATTATGATCGTCAAAGGTAGAAAATTAAATTATTGAAAATTGTTAAAATAGCTGAAGAGAATAGAGCTTTCAATCCCATTGCAGAAATTCAATAAAAAATGATGTAAGTTTGTAAATCATTAAAATAACTCAGATTGATGACAGCAGGCAATATTAAGAATAAAATTCCTGAGATTATCCTCCTGATACTTATTGCAGGCTGTGCAAAGGTCAGCTCTCCTACGGGCGGTCCGAGGGACAGAGAACCCCCGGTTGTGGTAAAGAGCAGCCCGGCGAACGGGGCAAAGAATTTCAAAGGCAATGAAGTGTCTGTCACTTTTAACGAGTTTGTTGTCCTTGAAAATATCAACGATAAATTCATGGTCTCTCCCCCCATGAAGAAAAAACCAAAGATATTCCTGCGGGGTAAAAGTGTTAATATCCAATACAGTGAAGCGCTTCGCGACAGCACAACATATACTTTTAATTTTCAGGATGCAATCCGCGATCTTAATGAGGGGAATGTTCTGGATAATTACCAGTTTGTTTTTTCAACAGGGCCGGTACTGGATTCTCTTTCAGTTACAGGGAATGTCTATAGCGCGCTAAGTCTGGACCCACCGGAAGAAACTCTTGTACTTCTTTACAGCAGACTTTATGATTCGGCAGTCGTAAAACGACTTCCGGATTATATTTCGAGGGTTAAAAAAAACGGATATTTCCGGATAGATAATGTCAAAGCCGGCAAATACCGGTTGTATGCCCTGAAAGATGCTGACAACAGCAAGAATTTCAATCTTCCTGATGAGCAATTTGCTTTTCTGAATGACACTATTGCGGTTAGTTCACCAAAGGATTATCTTCCTGTTGTAAGAGACACTATAAAAACCAAGCCGCTGTCCGTAAAAATGGCAGACACTGTTGTTATGAAGGGGAAATATAAGCTTATTCTCTTTCAACCGCCCAAAACCGCACACTATCTTACATCTTCATCGCGAAGCCTGCCTTATAAGCTGACATATACACTTTCTCTTCCTCCCGACTCAGCTGGTTTCGGATTTTCAATCCCAGGAACTTCTCCTGGTTCCTATTATATTGAAAGGAACAAAAACAACGATTCAATACTGGTATGGCTGACAGACACTTCGCTTTATAATAAGCCTCAGATCAAAACCCTTGTAAGGTATCCGTTTACAGATACGACAGGCAAGGTAATCCAGAAACACGACACAATACTTATGCGATTTCTTGTTGCCCGGGCAACAAGAGCAAGGCCAAAGAAGCAACCGTATTCAGTGACATCCAATTTATTTACGGGAGCGCTTCATCCCGGACAACAGATAACTCTTCTGTCGCAGACACCATTTGGCACTCCTGACACATCAAAGATCAGACTCTACGAAGGAAGCGGAACATCGCGCATAAAAATCCCGTTCGCCTTTATTCCGGACACGGCAAATTCATGCAGAATGATAATGAAAACGCATTTGATACAGGGGAATAATTATATGTTTATTGCTAATTCAGGAGCTTTTCGCAATATATATGGTGATGTTTCCGATTCAGCAGGTTACAGGATAACGATAAGAAAAGAAGACACATTCGGGAAACTCACTTTCAACATCAAAAACTATGAAGGAAACCGGATTATACAACTTCTTTCGAGAGATGAAAAGATTGTAAGAGAAATAAGAATGGCAAAGGACGGGAAGGTTGAGTTCCCATATCTTGACCGGGGGCAATACCGGGTAAGGGTAATTTATGACCTGAATGGCGACGGAAAATGGACTACGGGTGATTTTAATAAAAGACGCCAGCCCGAACCGGTATCCTTTTATCAAAAGGAAATTGAAGTGAAAGAAAATTGGGAAATCATTGAGGACTGGGATATTGGAGAACAGAACATCAAAAAAGTGAAAAGTGCATCTTCAGTAAGCCCGGGCAGGTAATACCGCAAATAATTTTGAAAGAAACGTCATTGTACAGTTTTTGCGCCAGGAATTAAGATTGCCAAACAGAGAACGAAGAGTAAAAAAGTCAATATATTTATTCCGGAGATATCCGTATTTATGCTAAAAATCAAAAAAAATAATTATGAAAAAAGTAGTTGCAGGAGTTGATATTGGAGGAACCAATACAAAATTCGGCTTGGTTGACAAAACAGGTAACGTGCTGATCGAAAGCACCCTATTGACAACCGATTATCCAAAGATCAATGATTTTGTCCAGGCGCTGGTTTCCGCAATCAAAAAATTATTATCGGGCAAAAAAGAATATGAACTGATAGGCATAGGTATTGGAGCTCCTGATGCAAATTATCACAGAGGGACGATAGAACATGCACCGAACCTTGCATGGAAAGGAATTGTTCCGCTGGCCGACCTGATTAAAAGCAAAATAAAAGTCCCGGTGGTTGTCACAAATGATGCAAATGCAGCCGCAATGGGAGAAATGATCTTTGGCGGTGCAAAAGGAATGAAGGACTTTATCGTTCTCACACTGGGGACAGGATTGGGAAGCGGAATTGTCATTGATGGTAAAATGGTTTATGGACATACCGGCTTTGCGGGTGAACTTGGACATATGACGGTGGTCCCCGGAGGAAGAGAGTGCGGTTGCGGCAGAAAAGGTTGTCTTGAGGCATATGCTTCTGCAACGGGATTTGTCAGAACAACGCTTGAACTTATGAGCATAATGAGAGATGAGAGCCCGCTACGTGATATTCCTCCATCAAAACTTACCTCCAAGAAAATTGCTGAAGCTGCAGCTAAAAAAGATCCGATAGCTGTAAAGGCAATGAACGACACAGCCGAAATGCTCGGATTTGGGATTATAAATTCTATTGTGTTTTCAAGCCCTGAAGCAATATTCCTTTTCGGGGGACTGGCACAGGCAGGAGAACTGCTGTTTACCCCGGTCAGAAAATATCTTGAAAAAAACAATTATGTTCTCTTTAAAAATACTGTAAAGATCCTTCCTTCGGGCATATCTGAAAGTAAAGGCGCCGTGATGGGATCTGCAGCTCTTATCTGGAACGAAATATCTGAGTAGTTTTTGACAATAATGATGCATTATAATAACAGATATTTTATACTGCCGGTTCGCTAAGTTCAGAAGTAAAACAAAGTAAATGATGAAAACACTAACAGTCAATAAATTAAAATTCGCCTCATCGTTTCACGGGCTGGATGATATTTCAGAGAAACTTGATACACGGAATGAAAAGCACGCCATTGAAGAGATAAACCGGAACGATTTTAACCAGCCTTAGTTTTTCGGGACGCTGAAATTTCAATGACGATTTAAACGCATACTGAAAGTAATATATGGCAGCCTGCATGCAGTGAACTGAAGGCAGAAAATAACGCCCCCTTCCCTTTTATTTTAATTTGTAAATGTTATATTTACATATCTAAAACAATTTTTGCAGATAGATGGCTAAAAAAGAACTGGCGGTTGGTATTGATATTGGCGGCACGAATACTGAATTTGGTTTTGTTGACAGACAGGGGAATATACTTGCAGAAGACACGATAAAAACAGCGCAATATGACGAAATCGAAGTCTTTGTTGCCGCACTGTATGAGAAGATATCAATCGCGAGCAAGAAAATAGGCAATGGATCGGAGCTGAAGGGTTTTGGAATTGGCGTCCCGATGGGGAACATCAATAAAGGCACTATTGAACATGCTGCCGGATTACCCTGGAAAGGGATCATTCCACTGGCAGATATATTTCATAAGCATACAGATCTCCCTGTTATTGTGACTAACGATGCTAATGCTGCTGCTGTAGGCGAGATGGTTTATGGAGGAGCAAAGGGGATGAAAAATTTTGTTGTGATAACTCTTGGAACCGGACTTGGCAGCGGTTTTGTGATTGACGGAAAGCTTGTTTATGGCCACGATGGATTTGCAGGTGAGATAGGACATACTGCTATCAGGCCGGGTCCGTCAAACCGTGATTGCGGCTGCGGACGGAAAGGATGTCTTGAAACCTATGTCTCTGCGACTGGTCTCAAGAGATCCCTTTTAAAAATAATGGCCGACTCCATTCAACCGAGCGAATTGAGAAGATACAGCTTTGACGAACTCGATGCTGAAATAATACATGATGCGGCAAAAAGGGGCGATCCCCTGGCCCTCAGAGCGTTTAAGCACACCGGACAGATGCTTGGGTTCAAGCTTGCTGATGTTGTGGCTCACACGGATCCCGAGGCGATATTTCTTTTCGGCGGATTAGCACTTGCCAAGGATCTTATTTTTGAGCCAGCGAAAGAATATATGGAAGAGAATCTTCTGAATATTTACAAGGGGAAAGTCAAGCTTCTGGAATCACAGCTAAGCACACAGAATGCGGCTGTTCTTGGGGCAAGCTCCCTGATATGGACTGAAATTGAGAAATGATCTGAAATTTAATATTTGGAGAAATGGCAAATTTCAATGATATACTGAATCATGTCCTTGGGATTGTATTTATCATTATAATCTTTGCCCTTGCTTATGCGTATCTGAAACCGCACCTGCTTCATAAACGAAGACTGGTTTCGACGCTTCTCCTGAAAGTAAGTTATCTTTTTTATCTGCTTGTACTTCTAATTGTTGTATATCTGTCAATTCTTTACAAAGGGGGACTTGAGAATGTTTTTTTCGGCATTGAATTTTTCGCTTTTCTGATAGTGCTCTTTGTTCCGAATATAGGGATATTTGCGCGCAAACTGGGCCGTTTCAGCAAGCAGAGAGAGAGCTATAACTATTTTTTCACCGTGGTAAATATTCTTTCGGTGATTGCAATTCTGGTTATGTTTTTTGTATAAAGTGCAGGAAGAAAGGCTTTCCGGGCACAAAAAGAGGTCTTTTTACCAGTTCTATTTGCTTTCCATAATGTAACTTTGTTGTCATAAATTAAAACTGAAGCCTATGATCAGCGAACGCTTAATCGGTTATATCGAACAGAGTATAAGACAAAACTGGGACATCGAGGCTTTGTCGAACTATAAGGAAAAAGGATACACCTACAAAGAGATCGCATTAAGGATCTTCAAGATCCATATGTTTTTTAAGGAAGCCGGCATTCATGAAGGCGATAAAATCGGTCTTGTGGGACGGAACTCTGCACATTGGTGCATAATATATCTTGCAACTGTGACTTATGGCGCTGTCATTGTTCCTATTCTTCCTGATTTTAAACCTGAGGATCTGGCGAATCTTATCAATCATTCCGATTCAAAAATCCTGTTCGTTGACGACAAGATCTTTGAATCACTGGATCTTTCAAAGCTTCCCGAATTAGCCGGAATAATATCGCTCGATGATTTTTCAATGATCACATCCGGGAATGCAATGGTTAAAGAAGCATATGCTTCTCTTGAAGAAAAGTTTGTAAGAGCATATCCTGAAATAAGAAAAGAGGATATAAAATTTTCAGATATCACAAATGACAAGCTTGCGGTTATCAGCTATACGGGAGGTACAACCGGCTTTTCAAAAGGGGTAATGATATCTCATAACAGTCTTGCTGCCAACATCAGGTATGCACAGAATAATATGCCTCTTAAATCCGGCGATCCTGTAGTATCATTTTTACCACTTGCACACACCTATGGATGTGCATTTGAATTCCTCTTCCCGTTTACTTACGGTTGTCATATTACCATACTCACAAAAACGCCATCTCCGCAGATTTTGATTCAGGCGTTCAAGGAGATCAGGCCAAGGCTTATTCTTTCTGTGCCTCTTGTCATTGAAAAGATCTACAAGAAACAGCTTCTGCCGGTCATCAGCAAACCTCTTATGAAAATATTGCTTGTAATTCCCGGTATAAACAAGTTGCTGTACAATAAGATCTGCAAAACACTTACCGAAACTTTCGGCGGAAGATTCCATGAGATCGTCATTGGTGGTGCCGCCTTTAATCCAGAAGCTGAAAAATTTTTCAAAAAGATTGGACTAAGGTTTTCTGTTGGTTATGGTATGACAGAATGTGGTCCACTGATCAGTTATGCCTCATGGGATACAACAAAACTCGGGGCTTCTGGACGCGCTGTTGATACCCTTGAAGTTACGATCGATTCTCCCGATCCTCAAGAACAATTGGGCGAAATAATCCTCAAGGGCGAAAACGTAATGCTCGGATATTACAAAAACGAAAAAGCTACAAAAGAAATAATTGATGAAAAAGGATGGATGCACACAGGAGATCTTGGCATTATTGATAAAGAAGGAAATATTTTTATTAAAGGAAGAAGCAAAACCATGATCCTGGGTCCGTCAGGAAAAAATATATTCCCGGATGAGATTGAAGCGATTATTAACAACATGGATTATGTTGCTGAATCGCTGGTAATTTCTGAAGAAAATAAGCTTATAGGGCTGATATTCCCAGATTATGAAATAATGAAAAGGGATAATATTTCAGAAGAACAACTGCTGACCATTCTTGATGCAACGAGGAAGGAAGTTAACGAAAAGATCCCCGACTTCATGGCTGTAAGCAAGTTCAGGATACATCCTGAAGAATTCGCGAAAACACCAAAGAAGAGCATTAAACGATTTTTATATACGAAAGAATGAAGCTGTATGCAGTAATAGTCGCAGGCGGTCACGGGAAACGGATGGGATCCGAACTGCCGAAGCAATATCTCGAACTTGCAGGGAAACCCGTACTGATGCGCACTCTTGAACGATTCAAGGCATTCGATGAATCAATTGAGCTGATAACAGTACTTCCGGAGAACCAGTTGCGGTTTTGGGCTGAGCTACAGAAAAAATATTCTTTCGACATTCCTCATACGATTGTAAAAGGAGGGAAGGCTCGCTTTTATTCCGTAAGGAACGGTCTCAATTTTGTTGATGTTCCCGGGCTGGTCGCAATACACGACGGGGTACGACCATTTGTAAGCATAGATACTATTAAAAGCTGCTTTCAGACAGCCGAAAAGCTCGGTAACGCCATTCCGGTAATTTCTCCAACCGAATCAATGAGGATGGTGACTGAAACCGGAAGCGTGCCGGTGAACAGGCTGAACATAAAAATAGTTCAGACACCCCAGGTGTTCAGTGCCGAGATCATTAAAAAAGCCTATAGGCAGGATTATCTTCCCGGATTTACTGATGATGCAACCGTTCTTGAGAAAACAGGCGTTAAGATCAACCTTATAGAAGGAAACAGGGAAAACATCAAGATAACAACACCGGAAGACCTGGTAATATCATCTGCTCTTCTGCCAGGTATCATGTAACAAGCTATTTCAGGAACCGCTTTCTTTATGCTGTCTCTTTTATTATGACACTCCTTTATTTGTATCTTGCGGAATATTTTTAAAACAAAATATATGAAACCAAGGACATTATTATTTATTATGCTTGTACCGGTGCTGGCAGGATGTGCAGAGTTGATGACTGTTCTCCAGTCGGCTGGCACACTGCCTCTTACCGAAAGCGAAGTGGTCAGCGGACTCAAAGAAGCCCTGACGCTGGGTGCAAAGAATGCTGCCACAAAACTGTCTGCCGAAAACGGATATTTTGGTGATGCTGCTATTAAGATCCTTTTTCCAGATGAGGCAAAAACAATAGTAGATAACATATCCAAAATTCCCGGCGGCGACCAGCTTGTTCAGGATGCCATCCTCAAGATCAACAGAGCAGCTGAAGATGCTGCAAAAGATGTCGCTCCGATATTTGTGAACAGCATTACGCAAATGTCAATAAAAGATGCTTTTGGTATCCTGAACGGAGCTGACAATGCTGCCACACAATATCTGAAAAACACAACGTACACGGATCTATATAATTTATACAAACCAAAAATTCAGGCTTCGACCGAAAAGAAGCTGATCGGGAATATTTCCACGAAGGACTCCTGGGTGTCACTCACTTCAAAGTGGAATACAATAGCCAATTCGATTGCCGGGAAAATAGCAAACCCAAAACCGGTGAACACTGATCTTGATGATTACCTTACAAATAAAGCGCTGGCGGGCATGTTTTCAAAAGTCGAGGGTGAAGAGCTTAAAATCAGAAAGGATGTAAATGCAAGAGTAACCGCAAGCCTCCAGCGAGTCTTTGGCAGTCTCGATAAAAAGACCACCAATTGATCGAACCGGATGATTGAAAAAATAATACTGAACATAAAAGGTCTCGAGGTCAGGGTCACCGACCACGCAGATGATGATATTCTCAGTGTTCTTAAACATGCTGTTCAGGGATCGGAAGGAGGGTTAAGGTTTTCCCTTTTGGATGTTGCCACGAGGATAAAAGCCTATGGTAATAAAATAAGATTTGTTTCTCTTTACAAGCAGAATCGGATAACAGGAACGGTAGGCGCCTGTTTCCGGATATCGGGAGAAGGAGCACTCAGGTATCCTTCAACATATATAAGGTATCTGGCCTTTCAATCGACCTACCAGACGAATACAAACTGGAGAAAGAAGGAAAAAGCCATAATTAAACCGGAATCTGACCTGTCGTTCAAGCAAAAAACCCTTGAAATATTCAGCAGGCCTCATGTTCTTGAGCTTCCTGATGTTTTTGAGGAAGACAAGCATATTATGTATGCTTTTCTTGAAAGCATGAATGAAAGATCGAAGAATCTTGTTAACCAGGCCGGATATGAATATATAAGATCCTTTCTTACTGTCGCCTTCAGCAGATTTTCTCCAAAAACAGACCCCCGAGTATCAAAACTTTCCGACCAGGATAAACCGGAAATGAAAGAGCTGCTTGACGATTACTATAAGGACTACTCATTTTATACTCCGGAAAATGCTTTTTTCGGCGACAAGTACTATGTTTTAAGGGAAGGGAAAGAAATTATTGCCGGAGTCTGTGCTATTCCATCTGCATATAAAGTATATGATATCCCTGGAATATGGGGTTGGGTAATTATGAAAGTATTGCCTGGATTCCCTTATTTCAGGCGGCTTTTCCGTCCGGGGGAGTTTCATTACCTGGTTTTTGACGCCATTTACTGCAAAAAAGGGAAGGAAAAAATACTGGCAAATCTTTTTGAATCGGCATGTGCTGCAGAAGGTTTTCATACAGGGCTTACCTGGCTTGACGACAGGAGCAACCTCTTCGATAAAATTCGCACGGTGGTCAAAATGGGAGCGCTTAATAGGATGCTCAACGCCAAGCCCGGCCTGGTTTATACCAAGTTCATTAATATGACGCAGGACGAAAGGGACCGGTTTTATGATGCTTCCGCATATATTTCAGGTTTTGATTTTTCGTAAAATAACTTGAGGTTCAAAATCCGGCCATGACAATATATTTTTGTATCATAGATCATTTTAGAGGTGGGCTGCGGAATAAAATCTTCTTGAAATGGTCTATTAAGCATAAATTGATTTTATAAATAGTCTGTGTAATATGAAAAGGACATTAATTATTACCGGAATTGTTGCAACGGTTATTATCATCGGGCTGTTTGTCTTTAACAAGCTGGTATCAAAAAAGGAGAAGGTGAGCACTTATGTTGAAGTAAACAAGGGCCTTTTTGAAGTGACCGTAGCAAATTCAGGTTCACTAATAGCCGAAAAATCTCTTGATGTAAAAGGTCCGGAGATCGCCAGTACATCTAACCAGGGCCCCGAGGGCGGTCGTGGCTTCGGCGGAATGGGTCGTGGCGGTAACATGAGAGCTGCAGATTTCAAGATACTTGACATAGTATCTGAGGGCACAATAGTAAAGAAGGGAGATTATATTGCTCAACTCGATAAAACCACTTATGACAACACACTGAAGGATGAGCTGACAAATCTCGATAACTACAAGGCGAACCTTGAGATGAAAATGCTGGATACAGCAGTTACTCTTTCGAGCTTAAGGGATGATATAAAAAATCAAAAATTTGTAGTCGAAGAGGCCCAGATTACTCTCGAACAATCAAAATATGAGCCTCCGGCCACAATCCGGGAAGCTGAAATAAGCCTCGACCAGGCAAAAAGGAATCTTGAACAACTGGTAAAAGGATATGGCTTACAAAAGGCCGAAGCAATAGCAGACCTAAAGCAGACGAAGAGGCTGTACTCGAATGAAGTCACACTTGTCAAAAATCTGCAGGACTTTTTATCTAAATTCACTATAACAGCCCCTGCCCCCGGCATTGTTATTTATAAAACAGATTTTGGCGGAACTAAAAGAAAAGCAGGCTCCTCAATAAATGCATTTGATCGCATTGTGGCTACACTCCCGGACCTTACATCTATGATATCAAAATTATATGTAAGCGAAATTGAGGTAAACAAGGTCAGGGTGGGACAAAAAGTCACTGTTACTATCGATGCTATACCCGGGAAAACGCTAACCGGAAAGGTTTTTACAGTTGCCAATATTGGTGAGGTATTACCAAACTCAGATGCAAAAATGTTTGAAGTGCAGGTCAGGATCGACGGAACGGATAACCAGCTGAGGCCGGAAATGACAACCTGGAACAAAATACTAATCAAATCAATTAACGATGCTGTTTATATTCCAACTGAATGTGTTCAGACGGGAGCAGACAGCATACCATATGTATTCAGGAAGAATCATACAAGACAGATCGTGGTTCTGGGAGATATGAATGAAAAGGATATTATTGTAAAAGCCGGACTTGAACCCGGAACAAAGATATATCTCGTTCCACCGGCCGAACCAACGAAATTCAAATTAGTCGGGAAAAATCTTGTAGCCGAAATACGCAAACAAGAGGAATTAATCAGTAATTAAAAGAAAAAGACTCCGGTATCGAAATACCGGAGTCTTTTATTTTGAATACCGGAAGAGGAGATATTAAAAATGCTCTCTTTCACTAAAGTTTCGGACTTTGTCCGACGTAGCGGACTTCCTATGACGAAGCCGGAGGGCGCCGTGGGGCGTACTGGAATCGAACCAGTGACCTCTTGCCTGTCAAGCAAGCGCTCTGAACCAACTGAGCTAACGTCCCTTTACTGTCACAAAAATAATAAAATCTGATAATTATCGACCTGCAAGGTACTTTTACTAAAAAGTCTTTCCCCGGGCTACATCGTGTGCCGAAGCTTCAGCGAAGAAACAAGACCAAGGGTTAGTGCATGTCTTTTTGGAAAAGAGTCCATTTCTCACCCGTCATATCGCGAAGGTATTCTTTCTGCCAGCTGAATTCCGGGTGTGCTTTAAGAAACTCAGATGCGCTGAAAGGCTCACCGCAGGGACGACCCATTATTGCCCATAATTTCATTTCAGAAGCCAGGTTACCGTCAGTTACTTTTGCCTGTATTGCACCATCCGGATAAAAAGGCTTCCAGTCAAAGGAAGGACAGCCTCTCTCATCTTCGTCGTTATGACCGCAGAGAGAAAGTGCACTTGCTTTATCTTGCTTTCGCCACGTATCATAATGATCGCCCATGAACCGCATTGCAGATTCGACATCTATCTGTCCCTTATTATCTTTCATCAATTCCTCCCATCTTGCCTTTCTGGCATTCGGTGAGCTACTCATATCAGTTGTATCAAAACTGGTTTCATCCCGTATTACATCTTTATATACCGGGAAATTAGCGCCAACAAGATAACCGTCCATTTTTATTTCAGAGATCTGATGCTTCAGTCCCAGCTCCAGCCTGCCAATTTCTCCCGTTTTGTTATCTCCAACCAGCCAGTCGTTTGCATACCCACCGTTATTTTTTTCTTTCATTATATCCATCCATTCAATTATGGAAGAAGCATACTGAACGGCTTTCCTTGCTCTGACAAATTCTGCAACTCCCTCCGGATCAAAGCCACTGAATTTTGCTATGGTGGTCTCCGTCACGATAAGACCTGCGCTGTTTATACTGAAGTCATCGCCGCTATGAATAAATCCCGGCAGACCATCCATTATAAATCGATTTCCTTTTTCAGGAACGACATCAAAAATTATATTCCATCTTTCTCCCATAATAAAGTCGACCCAGCTGTTGTGCGCCATTACTATCTTGCCGTCTTTTGTCCAGGAACCCGTAGCTGCGAAGGCGCTACAGTGGCCGGGAGGGGAGGGGTTGTTATTCTTGTTCAGCCATGGGACGTAATACCAGGACGTCTCGAGAATGGAATTCATGGCAACGATATCTTTTCTGGCGATAGCATTTTTTCCAATCCTGGCATTTACCCCGGAAACAATGCCATCCATTTCTTTCCTGTACTCATCCGGAACATTGTCCCAGAACATTCTTAACGATTCATCACGGTAGAAATTCCAGTTTTTCCCGGTCTGCTTTTCGTTCATCACTGATAAGGTGCCGCGAAGATCGATAATTTCATTTGCAAGAAGATACCCGTGCTGATAACCGATCTCAACCGGGGTTCCCTGAAGGTGAATATATATCCAGCCGTTCTTTTCAATACGGGAAGCAGCAGAAAGGATTTTTTCCTTCGCATGGGAATCTTTTCTGGTGGATGATGTATTGCAGCTGATAAGAAGGGAAAGGGTTACAAGAATGAAGAGGTTAGCTAATTTTTTCATAAGCATAAGAAGGATGGTTGAATATGCAAATTACGAAATAAATCATTCTTGTTAACCATGAAAGGTACAGTCCCGTGTATTTATGGAACCCCTCCGGGGTTCTTGATTTTATGATTTGAATAAGCTGACAGTTATGGAACCACTCCGTGGTTTGTGCTTATTTAACCGAAATAAAC
>Ga0187886_1001257_pt1 | contig 23933 bp, 22 predicted proteins | sample June2016WEW_20_1_FD_133001 | JGI IMG/M metagenome (GOLD analysis project Ga0187886, IMG submission 133001) | Peatland microbial communities from SPRUCE experiment site at the Marcell Experimental Forest, Minnesota, USA - June2016WEW_20_150 | ecosystem: Environmental > Terrestrial > Soil >... | reverse complement strand
GTGAACGGTAAGGTCGACATGATCTACCGCTGTGAAGCTATTGAAACTCTTAGTCAGACCATGAGTTTCTATCGCGTAGCCAGATATCGTAGACGTCGTTCCATCTCTCCGCAGAGTCATCATGGTGGCTCAGTCGATTCCTATCGTGTTTCCGATCCCAGCGACGATCACGGTATCGCCTGGTGTGGTCTCCGCTTCGATAATTGCTTGGACTCTGTTGTAGGCGGCGTCCGCGACTTCTCGTAAGGTAGCGCCATCATTTCGTCCCTCAATTGGTTCTGAATATCGATGCGATACTATCTCGTCGATAGTCACGCATAGTGCGAAATATTAAAGTATGCTGCTTATCATATCGATGCGCTATGCCGGTGGGCGAATGCCGAAGGGATTCCAGGCGGCCCCGTATGAGTTGGCATTCTTTTTTGCGATGAAGGAAGGGCGAGCGTACGGGTATGAGCTGGCTGCGCGATTTGGTAGGATGACGGGGGGGCACATGAAGTTTAGTTTTGGGACGATCTATCCCTTCCTGCGTCGGATGGAGAACAGAGGAATAATCAAATCTACCCGAGACGAGAAGTCGGGCAGAGTGTACTATGCGCTTACGCCGAAGGGACGGATGGCGCAAGCAAAGGTCTTCAAGGGAATGAAGGAATCACGGAGGGAATGGGAAGAGAAATTGCTCGGAATTCTAGCGATGCACGCAGAAGTGTTTGGACGAAAGGCACTTCTCGACCTGTTGGAACGAGGAAAACTATTCGCGAAACCGTGAGGTTCGAAAAAAAGAGTGCGGGGGGTGGGATTCGCGCACCAGTTTACTGGTACCATTTACCCCATAGGTGACGAACTACCGATCACACACGAAGTTCAAATTCGGACACCAGCACCGCCTTAATTTGATCCGTGGTGGAGGTAGTTGTGTGCGCACGATTCGAGGCATTCACGCATCTAAGAGAGCAGTTTAGTCCTCGCACACCATTGCATTTCCAACACGAGATTTCTCAAGAAGGAAATGCGAAACCTCTGATTGCCGTAGTTCAAGAAATAGAACGAAGAATCCTCGAGCAAACCCTCTATGCACAGACAGTCAAATCCTGCCTGGCCAACGCGGAGCTAAGCGAGAACCGCAAAACAAAGGTCCTTGATGACGTATCACGATTCTACGCCTACCTGAAGATTCGCTTCAGCAGACTTCGGTACAAACGGATGCCCTTCATCCCGCTCGAGAGCGAGATCGACCAACTCATCGCCGGGGTCGGCCAGAAGTCAGCCGCGTTCCTTCAATGCATCAAAGAAACCACAGCCTGCCGAGCCGACAAGACAAAGGATTAATCTGAAACGGCTGCTCGGAATCCATCTGAACGAAGTGAACTAGTTTGTTGACTAACATCGTTAGATGGCGTATCCCAAAGGAGAAGAGCAGCAAGCAATTTGAGGTCTGGCGTGAAATGATGGAGTACCAGAAGTCTCATCCAGGGAAGGTCTACTATGCTAGGTCTCGCTTCTTCACCTTCACTGAGGAAGGGTCGTCTGAGGAAAGCTGGATGTTCCTGGACGAGTATGAGCACCGTGAAGATTACGACAAATGGATGAAGGCTGTTCGTGAAGACCCAGAACTCATGAAACTCATGGATGAGTGGTTCCCCCAAATGGGACGCCCTGATTATTCCTGGATCTAGGAAAGGAGAAGTCTGGACTGAAGTTGAGAAGCTGAGTCGAGCTTAGGTAGCTGTAGTGTGTGGGCCTCATGGTGCGACACACACAAATGGTCAAAAAAAGGCGTATCCGCGAAATGAACCCAGCAGTGGAATACTCCCGAAACAGGCAACCGAGCCCTGTTGGAAAGACGTTTATACGCTGAATGAATCCCCGAACTGCATGGACACCGCAATGGAAGAATTGCGACTGCTTGAGTTTTCAAGACTCGACGCAAGCGGTTATGATTACCTGGATTATACAGGGGCTGGCCTGTATCCCGAATCGCTCGTTCGCATTCATTCAGACGTGCTGTTGAAAGAGATATTCGGGAATCCACATTCACACAGTCCTGCATCAATAGCTACGACTGGCAAGATCGAGGCGGCCCGTAATCGTGTTCTTCTGTTCTTTGACGCCGACCCGGACGAGTACCAGGTCGTGTTTGTATTGAATTCCAGTGCAGCGCTCAAAATTGTGGGAGAGAGCTTTCCTTTCGAGTCAGGATCGCGTTTCTCACTGACGGCAGATAATCATAACTCGGTTAATGGGATTCGCGAGTTCGCTAAGGCTAAGGGTGCATCTGTCGAATACGTTCCGCTAGATTCTGACCTACGCGTACAAGATCTGGAACGTTTGTTGCCCGAGACTGATGAGTCGAAGCATAACCTGTTTGCCTATCCTCCGCAATCCAATTTCTCCGGCGCTAAGCATCCGCTTAGTTGGGTTGAACTAGCTCATTCCAGAGGCTACGATGTGCTGCTTGATGCGGCGGCATTTGTGCCTACGAGTAAGCTTAGCTTGCGGTCTGTCAAGCCTGACTTTGTCTGCGTCTCGTTCTACAAGATGTTTGGTTTCCCCACGGGGGTCGGAGCGCTAATTGCACGGAAAGTGGCTTTGCAAAAGCTGCGGCGACCATGGTTTTCGGGTGGAACGGTCCGGTTCGTTTCGGCTCAGAATAGGGTTCATGTGCTCACCAATACGAGCGGAGCATTTGAGGATGGTACGCTGAACTACCTAAGCATTCCAGCGATACCTGATGGGCTGGACTTCCTTGATCGAGTTGGAATGAATAGGATTAACCAGCATGTTACAGGGCTCACTCGACTTCTCCTGAGTGAGCTGCAGGCGCTCAAGCATAGTAACGGTGAGCCCTTGCTTAGGATTTATGGGCCGCGGTCGCTTCAGAATCGCGGCGGGGCAATTACATTCAATCTGCTTGACATCCACGGAAGGGTGACTGACTACAGGCTAGTAGAGAAGAAAGCGATTGAAGAGAACATTTCGATCCGGACCGGTTGCTTCTGCAACCCGGGGGCGTCTGAGTTTGCCTTCGATTATCCTGCGGTGCAGGCGTACAGATGCTTCGACCTGCTGTCTCCGGAGGAGTTTTCGCTGCAGCAGTTCTCGACTTGTATGGATGGCAAACCGGTAGGAGCCATTCGTGCTTCCCTTGGAATCGCAAGCAATGAAGCGGATGTTCAGAGGTTCGTTCAGATGTTGAAGGCCTTCGTTGACAAAGCCGCACCAGACAGCGCCCGCACAGCACCTGAGATTCTGGGCGACTGAGATTCATTGCAGAGTTGATGGCCAAGAAATTCACCAGGCAAATACTCTCTCCCCCTACTCCATGCCAACGCCCAAAGTTGTCGATGTGAGTGCGTCTTGGATGTGCTTTGAAGACGCAAGATTCAGGTTCATTGAAAGGGTTCTTAGAGCCCAGAAGTGGGCGAGTAGTTCTTTCTCCCCCGTGCCACGAACCTTAAGACAATAGAACTTCTGGCAAGAGTTAGAAGTGATGATGCCATCAAGATAGCTGGGACGTTGAGTCATCAGAACGGGTTGATGGCATGCGAAGGGTGCTAGGAATGGAATGGAAAGCATAGTACGCGACGCAAAGTGGTACTTTAGCAAGCATTTGAAACTGGAGCTGATGCAAGAAAAGACCCGTGTTGAAGACGGCTGTTACCTTCCAAGCATCCAAACTGCCCATACTGTATATGCAATAAGGCCAAGAACCAAAACAAACAGTTCGCGTTGCGGTTCATAATGGTCAAGATAGGGATCATGATATGCGATAGGAACAGAACCTGCACGGGAAACAAGTGCTTCAAATCGATCATCGAGCGGGACGGTGCATTCGCAGAATTCAGGAAGGACGAGCCCATAGAGGTTGTGGGCTGGATGGCGTGCGGCGGCTGCCCTGGCGAGCGACTAGAGCATGCGCCCGCTGACATGAAGAAGTACGGCGCCGAGGTAATCTACCTTGCGAGCTGTTACCTCGCGGGCTACCCGGTCTGCCCGTACATCGAAGACCACAAGAACCACATTGAGAAAGTGGTCGGGCTTCACGTTAAGGTAGGCACCCATCCGATGCCGCGCAACTACCTGAACGCGCATGATGATATCGGCGACTGGAAGAGAGATGGTGCTGCGAAATGGTTAGGTGAGATCACTGGGAACCTCGAAGACGCTGACAAATACGACTCCACGAACCCGAACTTTCTCAAGAAGTGACTGTCCACATGGGCTCGTCAGCTTGTTGTTAGAGCCCATCAACTAGCTTCGCCTCAAGAAGAATTGAGTCACTTCCGCTGATTGTGATCTGCGTGCCAGGAGAAGCGTAGCTTGCAAACTCCTGCGGGAGATGACATGAAATCTTGGTCCTCCCGACGAATTTTTTTAGATAGTGCAGCGTTTCTAGGCTTGTGAGGTAGTAGGCATGCGGTCTAACGTCATGAGAGCTATTTGTCCGCCGGAGAGATTACTTTTGGGGCCCGGACCGAGCAACGTACATCCACGCGTATACCAAGCACTTTCTTCTCATATCGTGGGTCATCTGGATCCGTACTTCTTTGAGATCATGGACGAAACGAAAGACCTGCTCAAGAAAACATTCAGGACTCAGAATGAACTGACTCTGGCGATATCAGGAACCGGGATGGCCGGTATGGAAGCGGCACTCTGCAATGTTACTGAAGAAGGTGATGAGGTGGTCATATGTGTGAACGGTTTCTTCGGTGCTCGAATGAGCGATATTGTTCGCCGACTCGGCGCGAGGGCAGTAGAGGTCAAGGAAGCTTGGGGGAAACCAGTGTCACTGGACGATTTGAGAGACACGCTCTCGAAATGCGTGAGGCCGAAAGTTGTCGCAGTCGTCAACGCAGAAACATCCACAGGCGTATTTCAGCTTCTTCCAGAGATCGCGAAGGCAGCGCATGAACGTGGCGCTCTTCTTGTTGCTGACACGGTCACGTCCCTTGGAGGATGCGAACTGGAAGTCGATAGAATGGGCATAGATATTGCCTATAGTGGATCTCAGAAGTGTCTGAACTGTCCACCTGGACTCTCGCCGATCACTGTGAACGAAAGAACGGTCGAAACGATCAGGAACCGGAAAACTAGCGTGCCAAGCTGGTACTTCGACCTTGCTGAGATTTGCAAGTATTGGTCAAAGGTACGCGCCTACCACCATACGGCTCCTATCTCGATGGTCTACGCTCTTCGAGAGGCCCTCGCCATTGTTGAGGAGGAAGGCTTGGAGAACAGGTGGGCTAAGCATCGTCGAAATTGGGAAGCGCTTGAGGCCGGAATAGAGGCTATAGGACTGCAGATGCTCGCCGAGGAGAGGGACAAGCGGCTGCCGACTCTGTGCGCCGTCAAGGTTCCAGAGGGAATCGCTGACACAAATGTGAGAAAGACACTTCTCGATCAGTTCGGGATCGAGATCGGTGGTGGGCTTGGTGACCTTAAGGGCAAGATCGTGAGAATTGGTTTGATGGGATTGAATTCCTTGAGGAGGAATGTTCTCCTAGTTCTCGATGCGCTTGAAACCGCATTGAGGAAGGAGGGTTACGACGTAAGAAAGGGCGCGGGCCTCCAAGCAGCTGTTGCGAGCTATGACGCTTAGTGCACAGCGCGTATGTCCCAGTATTCATAGGATGAGGGCCCGATTTCATATATGGCTATCATGAAATGACGTCATTGAGGGCGAGGTTATGGAGCTGGACGGGAAGGTTGCCATAGTAACCGGAGGCAATTCTGGAATTGGCCGAGCGATAAGCGAGGTCTTTGCACGAGAGAAGGCCCGTGTCGTGATCGGCGCTAGGAATGTCGAAAAAGGAAACCAGACCGTTGAGGCCATTCAGAAGAAGGGAGGCACGGCCACGTTTGTCAGAACTGATCTTCAAGATAGCTCGCAAGTGAGGCATCTTGTCGAAGAAGCTGTAGCAAGATTCGGGACTGTCGACATTGTGTGCCACTGCGCTGGAGCGGAGCTTGTGAAGCTCCTCGTGGACACGACCGAGGACGAGTGGGACATGGTAATGAACACGAACGCAAGAGGGGCATTTTTTGTCTCCAAGTACGCCCTTCCATACATGATATCCAAGAAAAAAGGAACGATCATCAATATCTCCTCTCAGCTCGGTTTCGTGGGATTCGAGAGATTCTCTGCATACTGTGCATCAAAGGGTGCGATTATTCAGCTTACGAAGGCCATGGCGCTCGAATACTCAAGATATGGCATTCGAATCAACTGCGTCTGTCCCGGCGCGATCGACACTGCCATGGTCGATAGGGAACTTGCTCACTTCGAAAACCCGGCCGAGCTCAGAAAGAAGATAGTGGACGATCACCCCATCGGAAGAATAGGCAGACCGGAGGAAGTTGCGGAGGCAGTTCTCTTTCTCGCTTCCGAACGCTCGTCATTTATAGTCGGCGAATCACTCGTTGTAGACGGAGGATACCTGATCAAATAGCAGTTGAACCGTCACTAGAATCCAGTTGAGTCGAAACATTTTCTGCACACGAGCTTGCATCCTTGCCCGATTCACGAGCGATCAGATTTCATGGCCTGCGCCGGCAAAGGAATTGATCCACACCCTCTGCGAGTGACGTTTGAGCCGGGCCATGATTCACTGGTATCTTCTCACGTTTCCCGCTGCAGCGCTGTTAGACTTTCGCGAGCGTCTTCCTATCTTGCCGGTATCATCGATCCGAGAACAGGTAAGCTACCGGGGATCCTGATTGTACGCACCAGTTGGGGTTGTCAGGGCCGATGATAGTCCAAGCCCAGATGTAGCCGTCGGCGGGCATCTCAATCGCCTCAACGATGTCGCCGTACGGGTTAATGATTTCAGCTATCTTTGTTCCTTTACGCAACTTGACCCCCGCTTCTACGAACCTGTTGACCAGCCCGCCTCTGTTTGATCTCACCACACCGTAGGACCTGAAGTCGCCCTTGAGCACGGGCGTCTCTGTTTGGGGCTCTACTTCTCCAGGAATCATGCCTAGCTTTCTGAGGGTGTTCATTACTCCTCTAACGCCAATACGCACCACAGGCTGGTTCTCATCAAACCGTGACTCGAACCTTCCTTCGAGCTCGACTGTAAAGCCTGGAATCCCATTTGCCGTTGCCAGCTCAGCCCAGTAGAGGTCGCCCGCTTTCATGCCTGGAGTACCGAGGTCGACCGGCGCAGTGCGGATCACTGTCAGACCGAACGCCTTCGCCAGCTCCAAGGTTCGTCGCTCGACATCAGCGTCCTTAGCAGAACCTACCAGGGTGAACATGTGACAGTTGCTGACATTCTCATGAAGATCCATTACCAGATCGGCGCCCAGACTCGCCTCATTCCAGATGAAGTGTGCGATTCGTGACGTTATGGTTCCAGTCTGGCTTCCTGGATATGAGACTGCGAGGTTAGCGCCGTCGTGGGGAGAGGTGTATCCTCCGAATTGCATCGCCAAAGGGTTCGCCGTGGGAAAGGCAACTATGCTCCCCTTCAGCTTTGAAGGGTCAATTTTCTTCCTAGTTAGAGCGTGAATCGTTGCTGTTCCTGACAACTCGGTGGAATGTGTTGCGCCGCACAGCACAACCTTCGGGCCAGACTCGCGCCCGTTCACGACTATTACTGGAAGCCCTACGCGCGTCCCATCCCTCAATTCGACCCAAGTACCGGGGCCCCACCGTATCTCCCCCGGTCCTGCTGAGATCTCTCCCACACGGATGTTTTTGGCCATTGATTGCTTCCCATCCCTTATTCAAGGTACTAGCGTCATTGGATTAGAAGGTTATCGCTCAAGGCAATTGTTGTGTTGTTTATGGCCATGTCACTCGCGAGCAATCAGCAAGCAACCCTTCTAAGGATGGCCACTCTAGATTGGAATGCTTCTTTCGATTCCAGCAAGGAATGCAGAAAAGATAGCACAGGTTTTGGCAAATGGCCCAGCGGTGCGGTCGGCTTATATCATCTTTCATGAATACTTGCAGAAACCAAAAGGTGTCGAGTGTTTGTCTGTTGCTTTTGATGCGCCTCTATTTGATACGATGTTCAGGAGACGAACTAAGAGGTTTCCTCTAGGTGGGGAACTGCCTGCGAGACGCGCAGGCCTTGCCTACAAGTCTTCGGAGCCCCCTGTGTCTCTGAATGAAGCGGAGATAGCTCTTCTGTGCTTCGCTGGAGTTGGCGTTACAGGGGTTACAACAGAAGAGATTCGCCATCTCTTGGGTCATCTGACCGTGACTGGTAGAACATCGGCGACACCGTGTGCCTCCCTTACCTTGCACCTGTTCTTCACTAATGATGATGGAGTGTTCTACTACAAGCCCGAGAAGTCTACCGAAATCATTCCAAAAGAGAAGGTCAGAATCGCCTCCAAGGAGGACAGGGGCAAGATCATTCAAGACTACCAGAGGAACCTGGTCAAGCTCAAAGACGGCCGACTTCCTGTACCCAGAGAGGCCATAGGCTCAGCCTTCGTGGATATGGTCAATAGGCCGGGAACAACCGTCTTCATGCCCGTAGCCGACACAACCCGTGAGTACATCAACATGCTCTTAACCGGCATAGCCCAGTTCAGATGGCGCATGTGGGACGAGGTGACCAACAAACCAGCGGGCGTCAGTAGATGGATACGCCAAGGACTGTTGAACGGAGAGAAGATGACCATCTCAAGCTATGATAACATGCTTCCCTGGCTCTCTAATCTAGAAGCCGGAATAGCCAGTCAGAACATGATGCTCGCAGCGCAGGCCATGGGTCTTGGAGGTTTCATGATGCATACCATCAACTTCCAAGCTTTGATGAAGTTGATGAACTTCAGGCTGGAACGCGTCAAGGGGAAAGGCTTCCCGCAAGCAACTCCGAACCCTGTCGGAATAGATGGAATCCTCGAAGGTTTCTGTCCGCCGTACAAGGACATAGATCAGGCAGTGGATGAAATAGTCGAGGAGAAGTGGGGGAGCAAGGGCATCTACGGTCCGGAAGGATACAACTTACCTGTTCCAAAAGAGTACGCTGAACTTGTGAAGGCTGTGAAGGCTTTCCTACGTTATGTCTGCGAGAAGTACGGCAGACTGCCGAAGTACAGCAACGCGATGTACTTCCCAGGCCTGCTACAAGCGCACCACATAGACCTAGGATTCTACACGAAGCACTTTCCGGAATACGTCACTGAAGCAGACAAGAGACACATGGAGATCTGGCATCAGTAGACTCAGAGCTCAAAGCAGAAGGACTAGATCTCGTCGCGCTGGTTGCAACTTCACAAAAGTCACCACCGGCTTCCAAGCAAGACGACCGCGAGGTCGCAGCACACTCGAAGAGCCCGACCGAGGGCTCCTTTCGAGTCTGAAATCGTGAGACATGATGAAATGTTTTATTACCTATGAACGGCCCTTTCGGTCTCAACACTTGGAGCATGCTGACCTTGAAGGTTCTAGAGTCCAAGAACCTGACAAAATGGTATGGCAAGGAAGTCCTTGCACTAAACAACATCTCATTCGAAGTTGATGAAGGCGACTTTTTTGTGATAATCGGACCCAGCGGTTGCGGCAAGAGCACCCTGCTCAAGGTGATCGCTGGACTCCTAGACTACAATGCTGGTGAACTCTTCATCAAGGGAACAGACGTTAAACAGATACCTCCTCACAAGCGCGACATCTCGATGATGCTTGAGAACTACGCACTATTTCCTCACATGTCAGTCTTCAACAACATCTCCTTCGGACTTAAAATGCTCGGAAAAGATCGTTCGACATTTGACAAGGACGTTAAGGATTCGCTCAAATTGGTGGGGATGGAAGGTTATGAGAATCGTTCCCCGCTCGAGCTAAGTGGCGGACAACGTCAACGCGTAGCCTTAGCGCGGGCTCTTGTTGTGAATCCTGGAGTATTGCTGTTGGATGAGCCACTGAGCCATGTGGATTACAGACTCCAACGGAAGTTGATGGAGGAGCTTAAGCTTCTACATCAGCGGTTGGGAACGACTTTCATCTTGACCACTCATGTACAGGAGCATGGATTGAGCTTGGCAGAAACCTTGATGGTTATGAACACCGGGGTCATAGAGCAGATTGGGAAACCTAATGAAATCTACACCAGACCTCAAACCGTGTTTGCCGCCCGATTCGTAGGTGACATAAACCTCTTTAGCGGCGAGGTTTCAGGAAAGCAAGGTGGAGTATACGCCGTCAAGACCGCACTAGGCGAACTAAAGGTTGCAGCAGCCGCAGGGAAAGATTATACCGGACACAAATTGGCGTACGGCGTACGCCCAGAAGCGATCGTTGTCGGCGAAGAGGCGCTGAAGTGCGAGAACCATGTTCAGGCAAAGGGCATCAACTCCTACTACTTCGGGAACGCAGTGGAGTGCGTCTTCGAGATGACAGGTGGCGTGACAATGAAGGCGACGATGGCGCCAGAAGTGGCTCCGACACTGATGCACGATCGCGCTGTATTAGGATGGAGTGCCCGTGACTCGATGCTGATAGAGAAACCTAGTGTCATTGAGGGCTTGAACATCGAAGAGGTAATCTACGGAAAGTGAGCCAGCACATGGCACAGGGACCTGTACCTTCCCCAGGCAAGAAGACTTCGGGGTTTCGTATCGGCGGCTACTCGAGCTATCTGCTCCTAGTGCCAGGATTAGCCATCGCGACCATCTTCATGATACTCCCACTGGCCATAATGACTGTCGTGAGTTTCTACACCACGGCGCCTTCCTCGACTGGATATCTCAAAATCTTTACGGCCCAGAACTACATTGACTTTTTCACTGCACCCAACACACCGACACTTCTCCTGAACACTTTCAGTCTAGCCCTCATCGCAGCAGTCATATGTTTCGCGTTTGGCTTTCCTCTCGCATACTTCCTGACCTTCCGCATTAAGAATGCAACATTCAAGAACTACGTGATTACACTCCTCATTGTTCCATTCTTGATAGACGCAAGCATTAGGACGGTTGCATGGATTGCAATCCTGGGCAGGGATGGAATAGTCAACTACGCCTTGCTATCACTCGGAGCCATCCATAGCCCCATTACAGCACTACTCTTCTCACGTAACACTCTCTACATCATTTGGTTACAGACTTACATAGTATTCATGGAGTTCCCCATCTACCTTGCAATGAACCGTATCGATCCTGATCTCATTTCGGCCGCCAAAGTGTTGAAGGCACCGCCCCATCGCGTCCTATACGACATCGTTTTCAAGCTATCCTTGCCTGGCATCATCTGTGGCTTCGTCTTCGTCTTTGTTTCCACGCTAGGAGACTACGTTACGCCAAATCTGTGGGCCGGTGGAGTTCAAACCCTCGGACTATCGATATCCCGATATTCAGACAACTTCCTGTGGCCCTACGCATCCGTCTTATCGACAATGCTCCTAATCATTTCGGTCATTGTACTCTTCATTTCGTTCAAGGTCGTGGACATCAGAAAGTTAGTGTACGAATAGAATCATGGAGTGTACCAGAATGAAACTTTCGGATATTGGGATACGAGCTTACATTGCCATCCTTATCCTACTGATTTATACCCCTATCATCTTGATGGTTGTATTGTCGACAAACACTTCGGGTAGAATCAGTTTTCCATATGAAGGTTTCACGACCAAATGGTACAATGGAAAGCCTAGCGGCTTCGAGTACGGTTCGTATATCTCAGCATATTACGACTGGGCGTTCTGGATTGCCTTCCAGAACACTGTGTACGTTGCCTTCGCCGCAGCCATCATGACAACGATTATAGTTACCACCGTGGCGATGACTTTACGTCACCGTATCTTCGGCCGCAACGCCTTGTTCTACATAATCCTCTTAGGCTTTCTAGTACCCGGTGTCGCCCTAGGACTAGGTAACAACATTCTATTCGGAATAATGAACTGGCAATTTACTTGGTGGATCGCTGCCATGCTGGACACTGTCTACGCTGTGCCCTTTGGACTAATCTTGATGATGGCTCGTTTCGATCCGGATCTGATGCTCTATGAACGAGCAGCAAGCGTGCTACGTGCATCCCCATTGAGTGTCTTCCGACGTATTACGCTTCCATTAATCAGGTGGGAAGTCGTCTCCGCTGCAATCTTTGGATTCGTTCTAGCTTGGGGCGAATTAATAAGGACAAGTTTCGTCGCCCGAGGAACGGGGGTTATTTCAACCTACATAAGCACGCAGCTCGCAATTAACCCGATCACACCAAAATGGTACGCAGTCGGAACAATCATTACAGGGATCTCAATTATCGCTCTAGTATTCATGGGTTTTGTGCTCTCTCGCGGTCAAAAGTAGGAGGAGCCCAACGTCTCTGACCTCAGGACCGTGGCGCATACTCGACTTACTCCCAATCGTTTACACTGACGACTTGAAAGGCGCGATGGCGGATCGTAAGAAACTGGCCACGACATTATCAACTCAGACAAATGGGAGAATCAAACTTGAGTTTGACTCCCTATCACAAGGCACAGTGTCAATCGAAGATGCCTACGATGAAGCACTTAATGAACAGTACATATTGGACAAAATAGAATCAGCGGAGAACAACAACTTTAGTGCTGTGGTCATCGACTGCTTCGGAGACCCAGCATTGGACGCAGCTCGGGAGCTTGTTCGAATCCCCGTGTTGGGTGTTGCTCAAAGTGCATGCCACTTGGCAGCGCAGCTCGCTCCGCGATTCTCCATCATAAACACCGTACCCGAGTTTGTTCATATCGATCGCAGCCTAGTCGTGAAATACGGATTGTCGCAGCATCTGGCATCCGTCATAACGATCAACATCCCGGTGCTGGCTCTAGAAGCGCATGCTAAGCGTACTGTGACAACATTAGTGAGTGCAGTAAAAGAAGCGGCGAATGAAGATGGTGCGCAAGCTGTAGTATTGGGCTGTACTGGCATGTCTTCCTTGGTGACAGCGTTGCAGCAACGTCTTGTGGAACAGGGCTTGAATGTGCCAATAATTGAACCTCTAAGAGCCGGCGTCTATAACGCGGTGGCATGGGTGCTGGCAGGCCACAGCCACAGCAAAGAGGCTTTCAAGCAGCCGCGGGCAAAGAAACGGGTCCTCGCTCACGTATAGCGTTATCACAAATCTCCAAGACCCGTACTAGCAAAAGGATTTTCCGCGTCTAAGAAGAGGGGGTTTACCAAAAAAAATAATGGACTGAAAGCCCTTACGTCGGAATGAGGGCTTTCAGTTGTTCGTACTTCGTGACGTAGTAGTCATTGTTGTCCGGCAGGTCCGGTGAAAGGAAGTAGCGAGTGATTGCATTCTTCTGTGGAATTGAACCTAGGTCTCGCAGATTGCCGTTAGGATCTGGGGATCCGGTTCGCAGCTGTCCGCCGGTGAGCGATCCCTTGAAGTATACGTCTGGCGTGAACAGTGCGTTCTGTATTTTTGTGGGTAGGTTGGCGAATTCTGGATGGTCTGGCCAACAGAATTTGGTGGCATCTGTGATGGATAGATTTGTTGCTCCTCCGTTGAAGAACCAGTTGTAGTATTCGTCACCCATCTCAGCGCGGTAGTCGTCCATTCCGACACATGGAGAAGGATAGCCTTGCCGTGTGTAGAGTAGCTGCATCCATGCTTCCTGGGTCCAGTTGATGACTTTCAGGCAGTCGGGAATTGCAGCGGGGTTGGCTCCTGATGACATGTAGTTTGAATTGAACCAGAAGAACGGGCCGTCCCTTAACCTGGAATAGTAGCATGGGGTCCCTGCCTTCCGAGTGTCGAAGCAGACTGGTTGCCATGTACTAGCCATGACCAATTCCTTCGTTGCGAGCAGATTGACGATTGTTGCGTAGTCACTCCAGAAGCTTCGGACTTGTCCAGACTTGATTATAGGAAGCAAATAGTTGTAGACCTTGTCCACCTCATCCGTTGTCATGCTGGAGATTGCGCCTGAGATAGTCATTTGTCCTGAGGCGTTCAACATATTGGCTGGTTCAGTGAAGGAGGTATAGCCTTCATCCTGCATTCCGACCTGTCCTTTCCATTCGGGTTTGAAGAGCTCATCATACGCGAAGGAAACGTGGTCTCCGCCGTGTTCTTCGAAGGGCACAGTCTCCGGAAGATAGCTAACGGAGTCGAAGTTCCAGATGCAGGGCATTGAGATTAGGGCATCTTTAGACTTGCCTTGATCGGCCCAGAGCAAGAAGTTGAAACGTTGCGCTTGGGCAGCACTGAAGTATTTCTCTGGGTGGATGAATGTGTCTTCAATCTTGGTCGAGTCCTGCCATCGGGGGATATTTGCGATGGGCATCTTTAGCAGGGCGTTTGCTGTCACCAACATGCGGTGTCGAAGCGAACCTCCAAAGTCCCAAGCATTGAGGTTGGCCATTTGTTTCTGTCCGATTACGAAGGCCTCTGCGTACGTTGCTTCTATCGTTTGACCTGTCAAAGTCTCCCATTGCTTTACCGCATCCTGTGGGAGGAAGAACGGATAGCCAAGGTATCGGAGTGTTGGTTTTCCTCCTGCTGCTGTTGTTGCTGGCGGTGCGGTTGTCTGAGCAGCTGTTGTCTCAGTCATCGCCTGTGTAGTCTGCGCTGGCGGTGTAGGTCCTTGTGAAGTCATGTAGTAGTATGCTCCGCCTAGTGCAGCGACGACCACTACGCCTCCTGCAGCGGCTATGAAGTTCCTTCGGGATTTGTTCACTGGTGGCTTTGCTTCAGGTGGTTTCTTCTCTTCAGGTTTGCTCATATGTAATAACCGTGCCATAAGTATTCGTCCTGTAAAGTATATATGGCCTTTCATCAGGCCGGTCTTCGCAGTCGCCGAGCCGATGCGAAAACAGAAAAGCAACTTGTGTACAAACCCTCGCGCTCAAGGAATCCCTCATGGCAGAACTTGTATTGAAAAGCAGGCAAGATGTCGAAGACCTCGTTCTCGGATGCACGTTCTACGGCACGGGGGGCGGCGGGAGTCCGAAGTTCGGGTTACCTTTGCTATTGAACAATCTCGAGAAGCTCGGCGAGATCCGGATCACGGACCCTGCCGATATCCGCGATGATGCTTGGGTGGCTACCCCTTATCTAATGGGCTCAATCGCGCCTAAGACGGAGGAAACCTTCCGCAGGATGGCTGATGCGGGACTCAAGAAGCCCATCGCCATGTCCGATCGAATGCTGGTGCTCTCCCTTTTGGAACTGCAGAGTTACGCAGGTGTTGAAATCGAAGCAGTTGTCCCCGTTGAACTGGGCGGGGCGAACACACCGGGGCCAATCGACGTGGCTATGGCGCTCGGCAAGAAAGTAGTGAATGGGGACTATGCTGGTCGTGCTATCCCAGAGATTACTCAGCTTACGACCAATCTCGCGAACAAGCCCACGCACCCGACAGCCTACGTGGACGAGTGGGGCAACGTCTCACTCATCAAGACCGCAATCAACTACCATATGGCAGAAGCTCTGGGCAAGATGATCAGCGTTGCAGCCTTCGGTCTCGTCAGCGGAGCAGGCCTTCTCATGCGCGGCAAGGAAATGAAAGAGGTCGTAGTCCCGAACACACTCAGCGAATGCTTCCTCGTGGGGCAGACCATCCGCAACGCGGTCGCGAACAAACAGGATCCCGCCGACGCCGTCGCAAAGGCCACAAAGGGCTGGGTGCTCTTCCGCGGCAAAGTCATCAAGAAAGACTGGGAGGACAGGGAAGGCTATCTATGGGGCACCAACGCGATTGAAGGCCAAGACGAGTTCAAGGGCCACAAGTTCAGAATATTCTACAAGAACGAGAACCAAATAACTTGGTTAGATGACAAGCCCTATGTCACCAGCCCCGACATTATCGAAGTCATTCGTCGCGAGTCAGGCGAACCGATCACCAACACTGACATCAAAGAAGGCGATGCTGTGTCGGTTCTAGGGCTTCGCGGGCGCGATCCCTTCAAGACCCCTAAGGGTCTGGAATTGCTCGGCCCGAAGCATTTCGGATATGACATTCCGTACGTGCCGATCGAGAAAGTAATGAAAGAGGGACGGAAGTAATCTACCTCCGTTCTTCGTGCGGCTGGTGGTCCATAGGCGGACTCCAGCCGTCCCCGATCTTTCCTGTTCAATAGCCGGAATCGGACGCTGTCTTAGATCGTCCACACGCCGTCCTTGATTACGATCTTGCCGTCGAGGAACATTGTTGGCTTGAGCATGATTCCGTCTAGGTGGACGCCGGCTTGGACGTTTCCTCCGAAGGTGCTGTTGTCGCCTAAGGCGACGTGCACGGTCCCGTAGACCTTCTCGTCTTCGAGAATGATGCCGATCAACCGGCCTTTGGGATTGCATCCAACGCCGAGTTCCGCAACGTTGTAGGCTTCCTTCTTCTTGACCTCAGCAAGCAGCGCATCGAATTTCGAGGCTTGTGGCCCGCCTGTGATGCTCGTCGCGAACCCTTCCTTGACTGCAACGGTGACAGGTTTCTTGAGGATCCCGACGCTCGCTATGGCGCCGTCAAATACGAGCGTTCCCTCGGCCGTGCCTTCTACCGGCGCTGTATACACTTCACCGGCGGGCAAGTTGCCGAAGTCACCTTTCTTAAGTAATAGGCCTGTGTCGCGTTCGACTAGTCGTCCTTGGATCGACATTGTGATGTCTGTGCCTGCTTTTGACGTCACGCGAACGTTTGATGCCTTGTCCATCAGGGCCCCTATCTTCTCGCATAGGTTGCTGACTATGGAATAGTCGGCGGTGATAGCTCCGGCCTTGAACATTGCTGGTGTGATGGTGGGCATGGTCGCTCCGCGTGCGCCGGCCTGGGTTGCGGCTTTCCGGGCCTGCGTATGTGTTAGGCTGTATTTCGTGGGCACTATGTAGATGTCGCTGCACTCCCACGCCTTTGCAACTGGTGGAGGGGGTTCCTCCCCGTGGCGAGTTCTTTCCTTCATGACGGTCAGAATCGATTCGGCGCCAACCTTGAGGCCAGCCTCAAAGAACGCATGACCAATCGGATACGTTTCCAAATCGGTGATCGTGAGAAACTTTTCTCCAGGTTGCGCGGCCAGACTCGTCTTGAGGATACTTTCAGCTGTCCTAAGGAGCAACTTCTCCTGTGCTGTTGCCATCTGACAACACCTAAGATGATGTTTGTGCTATTTGTCTAAAAACGATTGCGTCTGGGGCTCAGCCAGCGTTTCGGGGCCGATCATTAAACGCATGCGATGATCGTGATTTGGGAGCTAGCGTGGTGAGTAGCTGCGAGCCTTTTCGGGTGGCGACATGTAGGTGAGGCGACTCTGCTTGAGCTTCATTGATACCAGAGATTCAGCAAACTTCAGGGATGCTGCCGCCGGGTCAACCACGGGCACATCGTAGCCGTCTTGCTTGAGTAGCTTTTCCATCTCTTTGGCGACACCCATCATACCTGTACAGCCGAGGACGAGTACGTGAGCACCATCTTCCTTGATAGCCGCGAGCATCTCACGGTGCAGTGCCTCAGATAGTTTCTTCTTGTCTTTCAAGCCAAGGACAGGGATGTTGACGTACCGAACTGATCCAAGCTTCCTGTCGAAACCATATTCCATCGCAAGGTCCTCTATTGTCGCCACGATATTCGGCAACACGGTCACTACAGAAAAGCGGTGGCCCAGGCTTGCCGCGAAGTGCATTGATGCTTCGGCTGCGCCCACGACTGGAATGCCAAGAAGCTCACGACTCGCCTTAACAGCTGGATCCAAGAAACAGTTGCTTATGACCACATCATAGCCTTCGGTTTCGGCGTGCTTGGCCTTGTTGAGGAAATCGGGGACACAGATAGCATCATCCAATTCACATTCAATCGAGGCAGGCCCAAAGTCGAGATGAGTGACGCTCACTTCAGTGTTGGGAAACGCGTAGCCCCCGAATTCTTGTACAGCCTCAGCGTCCAGAGCCGGCGAGGTAATGGGGATTATCACTTTGACTTTCAATAGCCATTCACGCCCCCACGTCGCCTTTCACGCAAAGATAAGCTTACCGTGAACCCATTGCCACTAGTCGCTGCCCGCACACTGTGGGAGAACTTCTTCTGCAGATTGCACTCCCTGGTGAATGTCTGATCTAGCCCAAATAGGCGTCTTTTTTCTTTAGCTCCTCTTTAGAAGTGCCCTTGATTCGCTGCAGGTACGCTCGTTCAGAATCCGGCAAATCGGGTGCAACTACCACATCGTCCACACGCAGGATAGTTATCGCTGCTTCGAATGCGCTTTGAATTATCTGGAGTTTGATGTTGAGCGAGTCCAGCAAACCCAGCGAAGACATCTTCCTGACAGAGCCCGAGTTGATGTCTATGCCTGCTGAGGCCTCGCCTAGAGAGTGTCTGTGACGAAGCTCAGCGGTGATATCTAGACCCTTCAATCCAATAGTCTCTGCAAGCGTTGCAGGTAGAGACTCGAACGCTTCAGCCACGGCTCTGATGACGAGCTGTCTCCTATCAGGAATCAGTTGGGCGTACTTGTATAATCCCGTTGCTAGCTCTTGTTCAAATGCGCCGCCGCCCCAAACGAGTCTTGGATCATTTGCCACGGCTGCTCCGGCTTTGATGGCTGCCTTCATGACTCGTTCCAAGTCATCAAGCGCCGACATGTTCGATCCTCTAAGAATAATGTCAACGGTTTTGGGTGCCTCGCATCCCGTTACGAAGACCAACTTGTCCTTACCGGTTCTTCTTTCTTCAACCAGATTCGCCCTAGCCAAGTCACGAGGGGTGAGAAGTTCCGGATTCGGCACCATGTTCCCCCCCAAAGCGCGGCTCACTCTCGCGAACTCGACTGGAGGAAAACGTCGGATCACCAATACGCCGCGATCGGCAAAGTATTCGAAAAGGAAATCATCAACTCCTGCTTGGACGAGGACGACATTGGCGTCTGTTCCGAGGATCTTCGCGGCAAGGCCCTCTAAGAACGCCTTTTTCCCCCTCTTGAAGCTGCTCAACATTTGAGGTGTCTCGAACTCGAAGCTATAATCCTGGTAGCGATGGATCTTCTTGTCGGGAATTCGGAGCTCTCCCTGAATTAGCGCAATTCTGGCTCCTTCGACGCGCCTTGGCATTCTTGCATGCGGAATCTCTTGCGTGAGAGCAATTCCATCAACCACTTGAGAATCCGCCAGTGAACCGCCGGCAACCTTCTTCACGTCGATGATGTCGTTCCCATCGGGACCAGCCAAGTTCTTGGCGCCGACTTTCCTTACAGCTTCCATCAGAAGTTTCCAGATTACTCGATGATCGTGGAACAGAAGCTTTCCCGAGAGCGCATTTCCAATCGCGATCTCAATGACCTGTGCTGTGCCATACTTCTTTGTTACCACAAGATGTCGTGCCAGATCCAGCGTCTTTTGATACGCAAGAGACAGGCCATCGATGACCTGATTTGCGTGTGTCCTTTTCCTAAGGAGGCCCTTGCATTTGTCAAGAATGTCGGCAGTAAGAAGCATCGTGGAAACGGAGCCATCTCCCTTCTCACGGTAGGTAGCAATAGACGCTCCTGCGACGAGCTGGGCCGCTGGGTGCTTGAGTTTGATCCTCTTCAGGATATCGTACAAGTCTGATCCGACGTAGGTGACCGGGTACTTGCTCTCCTGATCCAGCACCAGCTTGATTAGTCGCTGCGGTCCAAAAACCGTCTTAGCCAAATCTCGCATGAATTCAACTGCAGCCAGATTCTCAGAAAGCGCGTCTGCTCGAGTTCTTCTCGCTGCCCGCCTATCGAGCACAAGAACTGGTTTTCCGTCTACGTAGATCTCCGGCCTCGGGATCTTCTCGTGTGCTAGAGGGAGACGAGTTGAGTCAACTTGTTTCAAGACAAATTCTTCCGGCGGCCTGATTGTTGTTCCAGAGCTGGCTTTGGTGACTTTGTCCTCTGATTTTGTTTTGGGGAGAACGACCTGATGACCGTGCCTTTCTATCAGCTTTCTCATCTGGTTCCATTGTTGGAGCGAGCATTATTCTCACGCGAGCGCTTGTGAGATGGTGTGTCACAAGTGATTAATACCTTCCTAGGCACATGCGCGCATTTGTTAGGCTTTGAGGATATGTGTTATCTCTCCAAACACGTCGAGGGACTTCCTAGAGGGACAGAGACGCGAGCTAAGAGAGCTGCCGCACGTTGAAGTGGTCGGGATAACAAGAGGCCCCGAGTCAGTGGAGTGCTTCTACGATGACGTCCTCGCGGCACCGCATATTGTGGAGCTTGCTGAAAAGGCGGAGCGAGACAAGTTCGACGCGGTTGTCATAAGTTGCTTTTTTGACCCTGGGCTGAAGGCTGCACGAGAAGCCGTATCGATCCCCGTCACTTCCGCTGGAGAATCTTCTCTCCATCTTGCCTGTTCGCTAGGCGAGAGAATAGGCATAGTGACGACTGTCTCAAACTCGGTTCCAGTGATTCGCCATCAGGTCAGGAGTCTGGGTCTGGAGAGTCACTTGGCAACGGTCAGAGTGGTCTTACTTGGCGTGCTTGAATTGGACGGCGGCGCCAATACAGTGAATGCGTTGTTCAGGGAAAGCATGTCAGCTATCACGGAAGACAAAGCGGACACGATCGTATTGGGTTGCACAGGAATGGCTGAAGCGGCAGCAGCCCTACAGGGCAAGATCAAAGCTGCAAACATTGACGCGCCAGTCGTCGACCCCCTGAGGGCAGCCATACAATTGGCAGAAGCTCTTGTCAAGCTAAAACTAAGGCACAGTAGAATAAGCTACCCGCGGCCTCCGTCTAAGACCAGGACAACATGAGAAATCCGATCAAACAGCGCTCTCTCGTAGACGTTGTTCGCGACAAAAGTCCCAAAGTATTTTATAGTGTCGCAAAGCTTCCGGGTTTCGGAGGCATGTGATCGTGCCGAGTCTTCTTGATATGGAGTTAGGTAAGACAGCTTATGTTGTCATAAACAAACTTTGCAAGGTCAAGCCAAGGGAGAGTGTCTTGATAACAATTGACGGACCTCAGGAGTTTCGAGTTGCCGAGGAAATTGCTAAGGCTGCGGAAGCAGCTGATGCCAAAGTGATGGTTGCGTGGCATTCGACACCTCCGGGATACGGCAAGGTGGGCGATCCTTACCTTCCCGATCCCCTGAAAGTTGCTATCCCCAATACTGATGTCTGGATCGAATTGAACAACCAGTGGCTGCTCTACTGCACACCCTGGGATGTTGCGATCAAGCCAGCGGCTGAAGGAAAAGGTAGGGTCAGATATCTCTTTCTAGGCGGGTTGAATGCAGACCAAATCGTTCGGTGTGTCGGAAAGATCGACATAGACACTCAAGCCAAGTTCCAAGATATGCTCGTGGACTTGACTCAGAAAGGAAGAAAGATGAGAATAACTACTCCTGGCGGGACTGACATCTCCTTTGAAAACCACCCGAACCGACCAGTGACCAACGAACTCTTCGCCGATAAACCCGGCGCTCATTTCCTTCTTGGCCAGATAGGGTGGGCCCCCATCGAAGAGAGCATAAACGGAACAATAGTCTACGATGGCTCATATTCCGGCGGGGGCGAAGCGGACCTCGGCGTACTCAAGTCTCCAATCAGAGTAACTGTAAAGAACGGAAAGGCCGTTGAATTCGCAGGAGGAATGGAGGCAGAAGCAGTCAGGAGGTGGCTGCAGAAACTCAACGACCCAAACATGTACCTTGCGGCTCACGTCTGCTATGGCTTCAACCCTGGAGCCAGACTTTCGGGCCTGTGCACTGAAGACGAAAGAGTCTGGGGCAGCACCGAATGGGGTTTCGGCCATCAGGGTCCAATGTTCAAGGCGAAGAACATCACCGCAGTATCGCACGCAGACGGGATATGCCTCAAATCATCAGTTTGGATTGACGGACAGCAAATAATCGACACCGGCAAAGTGGTGCACCCAGAACTAGCCAATTTGGCAAAGAAACTAGGAAAGGAGTGACTCAACTCCTTTCCCCCAGATTTTCTAGCCTTTTCTTATTCTATCGAAGAAGAAGACCAGCGATTGGACAAGCGGGCAGAACAGGTTAGCCCGCATATCTTGCAAAGCTAGCCCAGACTAAAGTAACCAAGAATCGCATCTGGAGGGCAACGGCGGTCAGCTAGTTCGCCCACAACCCACTTCCTATTGCTGTTGCCTCCGAAAGGCGATACGATCTTTCTCCGTCATGTGCGATCATTTTTCGTCTTGCATCAGCGGAACCAGACTCATCACTAGGTTCTCCAAGAAATCGCTGAACTTCTCATCACTCTCCATGACCATGTACTTGCCTTCTTCAATCTGCTTCTGAATCGCCTCCAACCGAGGACTCTCCAGATCAAGCTTCTGGAGGACATCGATGAGGCGACTGACAGCGTCGACCAGTCGAAAAGGACCGTAGAGCTTGTTCTCCGGAATCAGGTTTCGAGCGCTGGTGACCATGTAACAGATCAGTTCGAAGAATTGCTGCTCAAGCTCATCCTTATTGCGAGTACTCATTGAACCACACAACCCTACTGTTCCTCTTCGGGGCCTGGCTTTTGACGTTTGGATAGCCAAGAGACATTAAGAGTTGAGGGACGATCGGTGGCGGCAGGTGCAGGATCTCTTGGACAGCGCCGGGATGAAAGGATGCGATGAGGCATGTACCAATGCCTTGCGCATAGGCAACTAGCATAATGTTCTGCGCAGCTAGAGCCGTGTCCATAAGGGTTATGACATTTCGCCCTAGCTTACTGCCCCTTCTCTCGGCCTCGTCCAGATCTTGGCAAATCGCTATCACTGCTGGTGGGTTTCCTAGGATTCCCGGCGACACCATCTTGATTTTGTGAATCACGCTCGGGTTTGTGACGACTACAAACCGCCAAGTCTGTACGTTACCACCCGTCGGCGCCCAGATCCCCGCTTCCAGTATCAGCTTTCTAATCAGATCTTCCGGAATAGGGTCTGGTTTGAAAGATCGTATACTTCGACGACCCTGAATCGCTTCCCATACATCCAATTCTGAATCATTGCCTCCAAGTTCTCAATCGTGCCCGAGTCCGGCACGGACGTTATAGATAACGCTGATCATCACACGTACTCATCGTCAGAGTTCGTGACGCTACAAGACGGTAGCGTGCCTAGGATCATCGTGAGCTGCATTACACATCATGCTAGCCCGAAGAGCGACAGAATCGGCAGACCCCATAGTAGCTCAAGACAAGATGGCTTCATGATTAGTTTGAACCAGAATACGTAGGGATAACGCCGGGCTCGCCAAACCAGATTCGTGTGTACTTCTTCCTGCTGAACGTGACACGGGGTGGGATCCACGCTTCTTGATCGGTTTGGAGATTGGTCTCGGAGGCTCTCAGAGTTTGAGTGACGATAGAAGACATACCCTGACAAATCGATCAACACGCGGCTGACAAGAATTGCAGGTTCCTGTCAGGCGCTCTGTCCAACTGCTCAGTTACATTCGACACTCTGAGTTTCGCCGTTGGGCGTCGACGTCCGTCCATTTGATGGACCATGCTTCGCCGGGGCGGGCTGCGGTTTCCTTGATGCATTGAAGGAACGCAGCTGACTTCTGGCCTACACCGGCAATGAGTTGGTCAATTTCGCTCTCGAGCGGGATGAATGGCAGCGTCTCGATTCGTTTGTATCGGGGTCTGTTGAATGGAATTTTCAGGTAGGCGTAGAAGCGTGATACGTCTTCTAGGAGCTTTGTTTTGCGGTTCTCGCTTAGCTCCGAGTTGGCTAGGTAGGATTTGACGGACTCCGTGTCCAGCAGGTTCGTCCTTCTCACGAGTCCCTTCAGGGCTCGCACGCAGGTCTGAACTGTGGAATTTCTGTACCCTGCTTTTCGCATCCAGAAGGCGAACTGGAGGATTTGGCTGAGGACGTGGGGTTCGATTTCTTGGATATGTCGGACTCCGTTACAGGGAGTGGAGCTCAAAGTGCGGGGGGTGGGATTCGAACCCACGAAGGCCTACGCCACAGGATCTCTCATCCCGAGGCGGATCTTAAGTGTGGCACGACTTGGAGTGGTCGTCCTGCCCCTTTGACCTGAATCCCGCCCT
>Ga0187886_1001256_pt1 | contig 23969 bp, 19 predicted proteins | sample June2016WEW_20_1_FD_133001 | JGI IMG/M metagenome (GOLD analysis project Ga0187886, IMG submission 133001) | Peatland microbial communities from SPRUCE experiment site at the Marcell Experimental Forest, Minnesota, USA - June2016WEW_20_150 | ecosystem: Environmental > Terrestrial > Soil >... | reverse complement strand
TTTGTCACGCGAGACATCCGAAAGCGTCACGATGATCTCGTTGACACCGTATTCCTTGACGATAGACGGAATGTCGCCTGTCGCGCCAAGGTTCCTGTAATGTTCCAGGACCCTCTCCCCCTTCGGCAGATCGTCGTCCACAAATCCGACAAGTTTGAGGCCGAACGAATCGTTGACCTGCATCTGGATTGCGAAATTCGTGGCGGATGAATTGGCACCTACGAGGAGAACGTTCTTCTCGAGAGCCCCACTCCTGATAAGGAGTCTATAGATGGGTCGAAATATGAAGAGCCGATAACCGGCGATCGCGAGGAAACAAATAACGCTAAAGTATACTACCGCAAGGCGACTGTGTATAACGTAAGGCGAACGGAGGAAGAACGCAACGCTCGTCAGCCCCAAGACAGCGTAGAACATTGAGGTGCCTATGGCAATCGTCTGGTTAACTCTCGAGAGTGCAATATTGATCCGGTAGAGCTGATGATAGTGAAAGATAATAACCGAAATCAGAGAGTAGACAAAAAAGAAATAGAATTCTGGTGAGACCATGTACAAAAACCAGGTTTCACCGTGTATCGTGGACACGCCCGGCATCTGAAGCGCAGCAGAGATGGCCAGACGCACGAGGAGGAAATCACACGCGGCTAAGAGGATTTTATATTTTGGGAACTTCTTCATTTGAAAAATGTTCGAACCGAGTCCGCCACATACTCGATCTGTTCGTCCGAAAGTTCTGCGAACATCGGGAGCGACAGGCACCGATCCGCAAGTTGCTCTGTGACCGGGAAAGCACCCTTCTTATATCCAAGATGCTGAAAACACTTTTGCACGTGGAGGGGCGAAGGGTAATGGAGCCCGGTGCCAATTTCTTTCTGAGCAAGGTACTTTTGCAGGTCATCTCTTCTTGTGGTTTGTATCACATAGAGGTGATACACGTGCTTTGCATAAGGCATTTCTTTGGGTGTAACAATGTCCCCGACGCCAGAAAGCAGACGGCTATACTTCTCAGCTACAGCCCTCCTCTTTGCTGTCCAGTCCGGCAGGTATTTAAGTTTTACCCCGAGTACCGCACCCTGGAAGCCCTCCATTCGATAATTGTGTCCATAAATCTCGTGGATATACTTCTGATCCGACCCATGATCGCGCATCATCCTGAATTTTTTCGCAAGCGCCGGATCATTTGTCATTGCTGCTCCGGCTTCGCCGTATGCTCCGAGGTTCTTGCCCGGATAGAAACTGAACGATGCAGCATCACTCAGGCCGCCGACTTTCTTTCCTTTATATTCAGCGAGATGGGACTGCGCACAATCTTCCGCAACGTAGATTCCATGCTTACGGGCGATTTCCTTAATCGGATCGAGATCGGCAGGTTGGCCATACAAGTGCACGACAACGATGGCCTTTGTTCGGGGCGTAATGGCCGCTTCGAGCTTTGTTGGATCGATATTGTAGCTATCCGGCTCACAGTCGACGAATACGGGCTTTGCTCCACACAGCGTGGCCCCCCAGACCGACGCAATGAACGTATCTGCCGGAATGATTACTTCATCGCCGGGTCCGATACCCAGAGCCCACAGAACCAGATGGTTTCCATCAGTACCGGAGCTCAGACCGACACAGTGTGCCGCATTATGTGCTTTGGCAAATGCCGCTTCAAATTCTGCCACGGGCTTCCCCAAGACGAACGCGGTATTGTCCATGACATTTTGGAGCGCTGGATTGATTTCATGCTTAATTGATTGATATTGTATCTTCAGGTCAAGAAAAGGGACCTTCATTGTTGTAGTCTCCCTGGGTATGACGTGAACGGGCGTTCGGTATTATTTCAACAACAGCATTTTATTAGTCGCGACAAAAGGGGGCCCCCCGGCCAGAGGACTCGCTAGCAGGCGACAAAAGTACACACCACTACTCACTTTGACACCGCGCAAGTCTTCACCATTCCATTGGAAAGAATAGAAGCCGTTGGGTTGATATTCTCCCTCGGTCAGAGTTTTCACTAGTTGGCCAAGCATGTTATAGATTCCGAGTTGTACCTTGCTGGGGTAAAGAATGCTGTATCTTAGGGTCGTCGTTGGATTGAAGGGATTTGGGTAACTCTGGTAAAGGGTGAAATTCGACGCCATTCCCGTTACTTCGCCCGTGTCCATTAGCACCTCGCTCACTGCAGAGATAAGAATTGAATCAGGCGAGTCTTGGGAATCGCTTACAATGTATACCTCATCCCGCAGCGGACCTTTTGTTTTCGCAATCAATTCAAGAATGGCGGTAAATGACTTTCCCGGTGGAATCTTTTTCTCCGGCATTGTCAAAGTCGCGAAGCCACCCGATACCACAGATGTTATGGTAGTCGTATCGAGACCAGAGTTGACGAATGAAATCGTTGTATCCTTCTTTGAGCCGTAGGGAACCAGACCAAAGGAAATCGTTTGGGAACTTAGCTGGAGCACTTTTCGGTATTCAACCAACAAATTGAAGAACTGAGTATCAAGATTGAAATGTTGATCCTCCACAAAAACCGTGATCTGATAACGACCTCCTTGCGATGGTGCACGTCCTGAGAGGCGGCCCTGTCGATCGATAACCAACCATCCGGGTCCGTCAATCCGGTATCTGAGTGAATCTTGAGAGTTCAGATCCAACACCCCAACTTGGTAGGAATAGGTATCGTCTGTTCGGACCAGGGTATCAGGTACCGAGACGATTTTTATCGGTTGAGCAAGCTTTCGTCTGAGTTCAAAGGCGCTGACCTTCACCGTTCCACTTGCATAGTTGGAGCAAGAAACTCGGACACAACAATAGGAAACGTCGATCGGGATGTTCAAATCTTTGTTGCTACTTGAAGACTCTGCAAGCCCATACCTTTTCCAGTTAGCCGTAGTGGCCGGGAACTTGAATTTGACGGCCTGATTGTTCTTTTCGGGAAAGGTAAAGAGTACTTCCACTGAATCGCCTGCTGCCCCTTTGGTCCAAAGGTAGAAATCGTTTGCACCCTTTTCTAATCCCGCAAGGTTGTTCACGTAGCAGATACTTCCGGCCTTCGTAACGCTGAATGAACCCTTCATAGATGATGAGACGCTATCGGCCGAATTAAAACGACCGTCAGTGTATCCTGGCTTCATGTAATACCCATCCGGCAGCCCATCTTCATCCAAGTCCACACTAAGTAGCGGGAAGACATTTTCGTACGGGTTACCGGGTGTGTCATAGAGAATATTCGCCCACTCTTTCTGCGTGCGGACCGGAATCGCTTTTGCTTTGCACCAAGAAAGAAGGCTATCCATCCGTGCCAGATATACGTCCCATCCCCCCAACAGATCGGAAAAATGAGAGTGGCCGAATAACACATAGTGCCTCGCGATACCGTCCGCGATCACTGCTCTTACTTGAGCAAAACTCGTGAAGTCTTCGGTGAAATCCCCCCATTGCATGCCATACCGATCTTCGCCTCTTGGGTCATATTCTCCGGAACACTTTCGAGATTGATCTATGCATGCGGCAGAGACATATTGAAGCGAGTCTCCCAAGGATCTCATTTCATTTCTTGAGACAACCGGCCAACGCCCGCCCGGCAAAATCCATGTGAAGGGTCTCTCGATTCCAAATCTTGAACACAATTCAAGTGTTCGTCGAGCCAACAACAACCATGCAGCAGGAGCCATGTGTAATGATGTTTGGCCGAGAATTCTATAAGGAATTGCCTGGGCTGCGGGCAAGGATATTGGTTCCCCCCAGAATGACGTCAAAACCAAGGAATCAACGTCAATTGAATTGTCAGCGAATACAGTTGAAATCCCACACACTTTGCCCAAGCTTGGAAAAAAGAGGCCAATGTCAAACACCCCCTGCGACACAAAATCCTTGAACGTTCCCGGTGAGCGGCTAATGGCCTTTCCACCAACGATGTCACAATAGCCTTCCCCAAAAAATTGAGTTGTCGAATCAATGGGTTGATACTTGAGACATATCACCTTCTTGTAAATGTGATCCACCCCTTCACGACGCGAATAAGGCAGCGTATCCTCAACAGTAAAATAATGATCGGCATGATTTGGCGTGTGGTCGAGAAACTCATAGCCATCTGATTGGAGCCTGCGAATAAAGTCCAGGTATGCCGCATTATCTACTAAGAGGCCCAAGTTCAGCGCTGCAGCGAACTTGAAGCCGTACCGATCGAAAACAGCCTTATACTGGTCCCACATTTGGATTGACTGATTATCGTCAACGCGAAAGCCAATTCCCCCACGTTTTGTTTGTGTCTCATCCTGCACGCCATAAAGAGGTCGGATCGATGCACCGAAACACTGCAGTAACACAGCGGCGATAATTGCTCTAGAAATTCGCAAGTAGGCTTGTTTGTAAATAGCGTTCATATTGAGTTGCCGGTGATATGACACAATCCGTTCGGATTTCTCTTGATATGGCGCATTGGTGCCCAGCGATGGCAAGGCGCGACCTTTATTCCAATTCATACTTCAGTGAATTGCCATCCAACATTGCGTGCGCCAACCTAGCATTCTCATTCCCCTCACCAATGATTCTAGTCCTCCCATATTCAGTAACGAGGTTCATTTGACTGCGCAGGTTCCACCAGTGGTACACTTCCCTAGGCAGCGCAACCCAAGCATTCTTTTTGTCGCGGAGTGCGCATAGATGTTGTAGCAGCGATGAGTAAATTTCCTGTTTCTTGTTTGAAAGCGTGTAATCGGGATGGATGATGAAACTTATCAGTCCACTCTTCTCGATGATCATCGAGGCTTGGCGCTTCCATAAGTCTATTGTATCTTTCTCCAGGTAGTGGTAGAGGCTGTAGTCTTGAATTGTCGTCAAGGGCAATTCCAACACGTTTCCGATGAAAAATGGCATAACTGTGCAGCAACCTCCGCGTTGGGGATCGAGCTGCCCGACATTGGGGATGGACATATCGTACTTGAATCTAAAGTACTTGAACCATTCAACATTCCGATACATCACGGGAGAGCGGAATCCAATTGCACCAAATTTCTCAGCGTAATCATTGATACGACCCACGCGCTCAAGAAATATTTGCTTCGAAGCAAAGAGTTGACCGTCGTGGTTAAGTCCGTGAAGGCAGATCTCACGCCCGCGAGTTCTTATCTCATCTAGGAATGACTCAGGCACTTCGTAGCGAACTTCAGGGACGATTTCGAACGACGACTTGAAGCCAAATTGATCTTCAATATCCATAAGATTGCCGCATGCGTCTCTTCCCACAGCAGTTTCCACATCGTGTGTCATCATGATGCAGGCGCTATAACCTTTCGGCCAGAACCAAATAAACGGAATTTTATTGCTTCCGCTGTCTCTCAAGATAGTCTTTAAGATCCCTTCACACAAATTGTCGACCGAAAAATCAACGGGCCAATGAGGGAATTTCTGATTTTGCCAATTGCCTAAAGCAACGCGCTGAAGATGTTTCCGCACTTGGACTGGAAAAATGGGACGGAGGAAATAGTATATACCATGAAATGCCCTATTCAATGTGCTTTGATCTTCCCTCGAAATGGAATTCTCGATGTACTTTTCTAGTCGCAGATTGTTGACGATCTCATCAATGACAAAAGGAAGTGAGAGATGTCCGTGAGTAAGGGAGGAGTAAGTACCTACGTCGACGAGGTTCAGATGCTCTTTCTTGACTGTATTCAAGATTGTAGTGCCTCCGAAACACGAAGTGTTGGCCCCGAACAGGAAGAAGCCCTTTTCGTCGACCAGGCTACCTTCTAGCCGAACTTCTACAGGGAGTTCTGAGAACTTGTAATAGTCCTTCAGCGTCTTGATCATTATTCTTGATTGCTAGTTAAGCCATCGAACAAGAGACCTTTTCGCCGGAACAGTGCTATCTCTTTTCTGTTGGGATAAGTATCAGTTTTCCATGGCCCCGCTGGTTGCGGCGTTGCCTTTATGGCTTGTAAGTCCACTTCTTCCAAGAATTCAGCCAGCATCGCCCCCCCATGTTCTGATGATTTCTGATTCAATGTGTACACAGTATCTTTGCTTTCAACAGTAAGTTTGACTTGGATGAGAATTGGACCCGCATCAAAAGCGTCATTCACAACATGGAGAGTCGCACCCACGAAGGGGGCGGACTCAAGTAGCGCAAAGAAATTGGGGGCCATACCACGATAATATGGCAGATAGGACTTGTGGAGGTTCCACGTTCCATACTTAGCAATTGCTCTGACCCTTTTCCCAAGAAAATGACTGAAATTCGTTGAGATGATTAAATCGGGGCGCCAAGTTTTGATCTTCTCAATACTCCTATTTGTGTTGATATCGGCGCAGCGAAACAATTCAGTCGGATGTGCCTTCGCAAGCGATACGGGCGTATCCATCTTCTCACGCGAAAAGAGCTTTCTCCAGATCTTTATTCTTACCATCTGGAGGAAGTAATAAAATCCTGATTTCATGAGGATAAAGAATACCGCCGAGAATTTGTTTCTTTTGTAGATATCCCTAGTTGAGACAACCGAAGCGACGACCCATTCAGGATGTCGCTCATACACGTGCCTTTGCATCCCACCCGCGAATTCATCATCAACACTTAAGAAAACAATTCTCATCGTTGGATCACTCCCCCCTCAGAGAGCGACGATATTCTCTAAAAAAGTGGTTTCACCGTGGGTATGGTCGACTACTCAAATCTAGTATCAAGTCTGCAATTTGTTCAGCGAGGCCACGATTTGTTGGGATATATTTGTCGTCAATTTTTCTCTTCGTAATTGGTATGCCTCGGATTTTATCAACACAATCCACAAAAGCCAGCTTCCCTCTTTGCTCAAGATATTCATCCAAAAAGGGCCTCTTGCCCGTAAAAATACTGAAGGTAGGTACGCCCAACAACGCAGACTCGCGATTCATAGTGCCCCCTCCACTGACCACGATATCAGAATGCCAGATTAATTGAAGCCCGTCGACAGGCTTGGATAGAATAGAAATGTTCCTTCTGTTTCTAAGAAATTCAGGAATAATGTTCAATTCTGCTTTCGTCCGGTTGACAATAAGACAATAGGTCCGCTCATCATCTGAGAAATACTCGAGAGATTCCTGAAAGAGCTTTTCGCTCAGTTTGTCGTGGTAATTGCCAACGGTGCTTGGAGGACGGATTGTTACTAATATTGCATCCCGATCCACTCGTAGCTGGTGACGGAACTCCGAGTCTGGTACAAAATCTGCAAGATAAACCTCCTCCTTGAAACCTGTGTATCGAATGACCTTCTTCAGATTAAAGCCGGCATCCAATAATCTCCGGTCGGGGATATGTACCGGTATGAGAATGTAAGAGGCAAACGCATTAAAAATCCTGGACTCGGTATATTCGTAATCAGTCATGAGGACGGATGGAATACGTAGTCTCGTCGCCGCTATCAATTGGGTGCGAGAGGTCTGGCTGACTGCGAGCGACGGCCTGAGTGTGCGAATGAATTTCCACAACTGGAATGAGCGCTTGAGGAGATTTGCCACTTTCGCGACTTTGTTCTTGCCACCGTGCGTTCCGATTAACGAATGCTGTATCTGCCAGAATTCGAGGAGTTCTTTGGTCTGCGCGAAGTCGCGGGCGGTCACCAAATACTCAATATTTCTCCTCTCCATCTCGTGCAAAATCGGACGAAAGAGCGGCACGTGCGGAGAATTGTCAAGATCAAACCAGATCATGGATTCATAGACCATCTTAGCTGTACGAAACGATAAGTATCGAGCTTTTTCAATATCACTATTACATACTATTTGAATTTCAATCAGTCGGTGCGGAATCCACAATCCCTAAATCCTCTAATATGTTTACTCCTTGGCAAGAAAAAGCTCTGCCCATTTTTCGATTGAGAGAAGCAAAAACAAAAACCGTTGATTATCTATGGCACCTTTTTTATGTTCGTTATACATTGTCTCAATATATTGCACGTTTAAATGAGCACCTGAGATAGAATTAGATGAGTGCACATAATCCATCAATTGATCCCCAAGAGAATTCTTTAACCAATTATCCACAGGATTATCGAAGCCGATTTTGTTTTGATAAACAACACTAGTCGGTAAGTAAGTCTCACACATTTTCTTGTGAATATACTTTCCTGATAATCTACGAATCTTCATTGAGGAGGGTATAGATAATGCAGTGGTCGCAAATTCAATATCCAAAAACGGCACCCTGACTTCGATACTTGCCGCCATTGCCATTTTATCTTCGCATAACAATAAGTTTTCCGATAGCGATCCGAACATATCATGAAAGATCAATCTATCGAGCAAAGATCCTGAGGAATATTGTGATATTTCTTTCGTAATGAGATGGTCATGTCCTATGTTCAAAAATTGATGGTAAAGATCACCCGAAAATATATTTCGTATTTCTTGACTCGATATTATACTAGAAACACTTTCTATTTGTGACCATATATCATCTTGTTGCAACAATTCGGAAAGCCGTCTAAGTTGATTCTTTCGCCTTAATGAAAAAGGAAGGTGGGAAAGAATTCTCACTAGTGCTGGAGGAATAAATGGCATCTTGCGCGAATAATATACACCAAGGTATCTGTCATAGCCGGCAAATAGTTCGTCAGCACCCTGGCCGTTCAGGAGTACTTTCACGATTCCTTTAGCCATTTCAGCCACAAAGTAATAAGCAATCGCAGATTCGTTCCCAATCGGTTCCTCGAGATGCCAAAGATATTTCTCAAAGAACTTTGAATAGTCTTGTGAGGTTATGGTATAATCATAGTGTTTTGCCCCAAACCATTCTGCGTTCTTGCGAGCACAAGCCGTTTCATCCTCATCCTCTTTCCCACCTTCAAACCTGACCGTAAATGCATGAACACCACGACCTTCAAGTTGAGTCATTAGTGCAAGAATGGCGGTTGAATCTACACCACCACTCAGAGATATCCCGATAGGCACATCAGCGATCATTTGCCGCTTCACGGCTTTTTGAAATTGTCCCCGAAGAATATGAATCCATTCTGATTCTGAAGTACTGTGATCAATCACTATTGTCCGATCCCAAAAGGATCTCTCCACTATTTCGCCGCTTGATTCGACACACAGGGAATGAGCTGCCGCCAATTTTAAAACATTTCGTAGAAACGTTTTGGGTGGAGGTACATATCTGTATGTAAGACATAGTGCTAGCGACTCAGTATCCAGTTCACGAACGATTTTCTTACAACTTAGGAGAGACTTTATCTCAGAACCAAATATTAAACATTCGTCATCGATATAATAATAGAGCGGTTTTACTCCAAAGTGATCCCTGGCCAGAAAGAGATTGTTCTTGTTCTTATCCCAAATTGCAAAAGCAAAAATACCGTTAAATTTCTTCGTGCAATCTTGACCATATTCTTCATACGCGTGTATGATGACCTCCGTATCGGATTTTGAAGCAAATCTGTGTCCAAGCTTAGAGAGATCATCCCGGAGTTCTACATAATTGTACAATTCCCCGTTATAGACTATCCATACAGTTCCATCCTCATTCTGCATCGGTTGGTCACCGGTTGTAAGATCTATGATCGTCAACCTCCGATGACCGAGTCCTACACCATGAGAATCATCAAAATAGTATCCTTCTCCGTCAGGTCCACGATGCATTAGGACGTCTGTTGCCGTTTTTAACACGGTTTTGTCAACGGGGGTTCTTCGCTTATAATTATATATTCCAACGATCCCGCACATTCAACTTACCTTATAAGCACATTTTATGGAGTTAATGTCAATACAAGAAATCTTCCGCAACGCTTACCGGAAACTTCAACTGTTGCGCTGCTGAAAAAGTCGCAACTATAGCCTCATCGCAAAAATCATTTCTTCCGCTCGCCCACGTCACTACAACGCAGTGCACCACTCTGTACTCTGGCACATTTCGCACTCTAAAAAGCTACAACTTGCATATCCATCTTTCTCTCTGATTGCTCCGTCACATAACTTTTCTTCCAAAGAGTGAATCCCTAGCCGTCATTTTCACCATCATGGCGTCTCTCAACGTCCGATTATTCGCAATCCAGCAACATCCGGAAGTTTATGAATAATGCAAGCTAGATTGATTCCCACTGTTTTGTTTTCACGTGGAGGTCAAGATCCCATTGTGCCTTTTGGCCCCCAGTTGTCCGAGTCGTTTCCGCGTATCCACGTCGGCAAGAAGTTCTCGAAGAGCCTGAACCAATGCAACAATGTTGCCTTCTTCATTCAACTCAGAAATAGTCCTTTTGATACATGCAGTAAAACTCATGAGTTTTGCGAATTCCATCTTCGAGAGATGTGAATTCATAGCCTCCTCCTAATAATTTCTGAAGACGATTAATGTTAGCTACAAAATTGCCAGTTTCGTTTTTTTCATAATCCTGTGGCCAAGGCACTTCCACCTTCCGTCCTTGCGCAACGACACGAATAATCGTGTCGACCATTTTGCTGAATGACGTTCCGTGCGATGAACCCAGATTGAAGCAACGATCCGGACACTGTTTTTCAAGCATGCCTACTCTCAATAGGCCGATCACCAGATCATCAACGTAAATGTAGTCGCGCAGTTGGTTACCATCTCCAAACACTTTGATATCCTGGTTCTCCATTGCAAGGCGGATGAACCAATTGACAATTCCGTACTTGCTATGGCGCATTTGGTTGCGAGGTCCATATGGGTTGGCAATTCGTACCCACCTGGTGTTTAGATTGTAGAAATGATTATACAGATAGAAGTACTTCTCCCCCGTGAGCTTATGGACTGCATATAGACTCAAAGGATGCGTGGGGTGTTCTTCATCCACGGGGATACTTTGCACATTTCCGTACACCATACGTGAACTCGTGAAGAGAATCGATACAGCCGGATTGAAGCGTCTGCAAAGCTCGAGAAGTTGCAGATGTCCACGACAGTTGACATCGAGATCCTCAAGAGGGATTTTCATGCTGTCTGTATAACTTACCTGTGCAGCAAGGTCAAAAATAACGTCAGTGTCCTTAATGAGTTGACGAGTACCAAATTCATCGCGAAGATCTGTGTAGCTGAAGAAGATTTTTCCCTTCACCTTTTCGAGGTTATGCCAGTTTGCCCCGTAGTCAGGATGAAATGTATCTGCAACCGAAACGCTTGCTGAGAGATGTACCAACTCATTCACAAGGTTGCTCCCGATAAAGCCTGCTCCGCCAATTACAAGACAGCGTTTATTCCGATAGTAATCACAGATGATAGTCCTCAGCGCACCTGCTTTTTGCATGTCCATATTCGTCCCTTTAGACATTGACGATGTTTCTCAGTGCCTTGCTAGTGCGGTTTTCGTAGGCTCGTCTCGTTGCATTGGAATTAAACTTCTTTCAGCCAGGAGAGAATCATAGATAGTCTCCAGCACCTCCGTCTTCTTCAATATATCAAAATTCAGCAAGGCTCTTTTCGCGGCTGCTTTTCCGATTCTTTCCCGAATCGCACTATCGCGAAGAAGGCTCTCTAACGCCTCTGCAATTGCAGGGACGTCCCCCTCCCGCGTGAGAATACCGTCCTGTTCGGTGGTCATAATTGATGGAATTCCCGCATGATTCGTAGAAATACAAGGAAGACCTGAAGCCATCGCCTCAATCAGAGACCCAGGTATTCCTTCTTTCTCATGATTTACCATCATGCACGGGAGGAGGTAGATATGAGCCTTCTTGTATTCTTCAACAAACTCAGCACTATGATAGGGGACGTGTCCGAGAAATTCCACTTTGTTCTTCCATCCAAAATCATTTACTGTGGTTTCCAAGTGTGCACGCAGCGGGCCATCTCCAACAAACACCAATTTCCATTCGGGTGTTTCGTTTTTTGTTTCGTGCAACAATTTCAGCGCCTGTAACACGAGATGCGGCCCTTTTTTCGCTGTGAGTCGGCCACAGAACAATATGCGAACAACCTTTGCTTCTTTGTACTGCCGCTCGGGAAAAACAAATCGATTCACTTCGTTACCAAAGTAATGCACAATTATTTTGTCTTTTGGACACCCGATCTTCATCATGTCGTTTTTCATATCTTCGGACATTGCAAGGAACAGATCCAGGTCTCGAAAGATCGGTTGCAGATAATGATGCGCGTATAGAAGTTTTGTTCGGGGAAAGCTTGATACATCCCACCCGTACCCCCCCACCACACAAGGAAGCTTCAATCGCCGGAATACGGGAAGAAAGAAGCGTGCATCAACCAAATAATGAAAATGAAGTACTTTCGCATTCGATTGCTTCACGGCATTGGTTAGTTGATTCGCCGCAAACGGCGTTATGCCCCGGAAAAGCTTATAGTAAGATTTCTGCAACATTTTCTGCACGGGCGGTAACATTTCGGCGACACTCGTTGCTTTGATTAAGGGAAAACTGTGTCCATGAATGAGATGATGGCAAAATACTACCGGTTCATATCGCCGCAATGTAGCGATCTGATTCCCGATAAACGTTTCGGTGGGATGAAGAAATCCTCGAACAAAATGTGCAACGACTGGTTTGTCCATCTCAACATTTTTGGAGAACAACGACTGTTACCTGAAACTTTTTGAAAAGATACGGAAGCAAAGCAACCTGTGTTTTCCAATTTGCAAACTTATAGAATGGAGTCAATAGCCGAAGAATGAATTTTACTGCGACACGCTTGTTTCGCCTTAAGTAGAACAAGTATGATTTATCGACAACAATGTTCGATTTCACAAGGATGCATGATGGAAAAAGATGAATCAATTCATCAGGGGTTGGGCGGAACCGGTTGTCGATAGGATCATTATGAACCGGGTAATTGAACGGAACGGATGCTAAGAGATATCCCCCCTTAGGAAGCAATTGCACAATGCGCGAACAAATAAGGGCACGGTCGACGACATGTTCCAACACATTGAAAGCAAAGATCGCTCCCAAACACACCTCTTTTAGAGCTGAGAATACATCGTCTTGGGTGATATCGCCATTGATATCAACGCCTTCTCCTGGGTACAAATCGAAATTCAGAAGTTGCCATTGTTTCAGAGCAACAGTGCGATAAATATTTTGCTCAATGTATCTTTGATAACGAAGCAAATTAATCCGTTGCGAACCAAAATTTAGCACCTTCGATCCCGGCGGAAGTTGCAATTCCTGAATTGTCTTTTTTATCCACTCGGATTCAGCAATCAGCATGCCTTAGCACCTACGTTAATTAATTATGGCTTCAAATGATCGTACCATCGAATCTAAAGAAAACCTCTCGATGATGATCCTTCTAATATCATCCTTTGTCAAGGACAGATTACCGTTCAGCGCTTTGTGCCATCCTTCTGCAAGAGCCTTTGGGTTGTGAACCGGAACCACATAACCATTTTCACCCTCGGTTACCATTTCCATTGCACCTCCCAGATCTGTCAACACACACGGAAGCCCTGTCGCCATTGCTTCAAGAGCTGAAATGGAAAACGTTTCGACAGCAAAAGAACTGAGAGTAAATAGGTCTGATATCCAATAAAAAGGAAGAACATCATGTTGCATGCCGCAGAACCTGACATACTTCTCGACATTGTTGTTCTTTGCCAGAAGCCTTAAATCAGATTCAATCGAATCGTTTCCCCCGCCGACAATGAGAAGACACGTGTTGTCGCTACCATAGTCATGCAAGACTTTTAGCGCTTTGATCGAATCTTCGTGTGCCTTCATTTTTCGAAGGGTGGCAACCTGGATGATGACTTTCGCCCCGGTTGGGATATCTAAGGAGCTCCGGAATTTCTCCGCATTGAATGATGACGGTCGGACCACAAATCGGGATGTGTCAACTCCATTATATATTGTTAGAAAGCGGTCGCGCGGCACGAAGTAGTACTTGGCAAAATAGTGGGCTTGCGCTTGACACACACTGATGAAGACGTCTTGTGCACGCCGAAATTGGCTAAAGACAACGCTTCGGAAATAATCAGTATAATTCGCGTAGCGAGTATTGTGCACGATGACATTGATTGCAAAATCCTCTCTTGTCCTCTTTCGAGCGAGGGCGAGAAAAACAAATGCGAACAAGTCGACGGCAAACAAACTCGCGAATTTCTTTGTAGTTATCTGTTCGGCGATGATGTCGACCGGACTTGTATCGAAACGCCAGCGGCGAATTGATCTGCGGATTTCGACGCCGGGTTTTATTCTTGCGGCCAACGCATCTTTGTCACTCAAAATGAATATGGTCGAATGAATATGGGAGTCAAGATGATTCACCAGCTCAACCAAATGCATTTGGGCCCCACCAAAATCGAGATCGCCCGCAACAAAGAGGATATCCTTGTCTTTGACCATTCTAGTGCACAATTACTTCGCTGACGTGGTAAATGCCATTTGTCTCAGCAGCGTTCATGGGAAATCGGATCGCCGGCTTCCTGCTGGACGCGTCGACCATCGCGATACCTATCGCATATTTGCCGGTCTTCAGCGTTCGAGGAACATTCATCGTTACATCGAGAGAGTGTGCTCCCGGCAGCCAGGTTCGAAGATCGCGATCCAGCCGCTTAGTGAAGACGACATTCTGAAGAGAATCAACTAAGTACAGCTCAATTGGATAGTTCTTGTAGATCGGGGCAACACCGATGTTTTCCCAAATCATTTGAACGTCAAGGGTGCCGCCTGAGCCGACCGCCGAGGAATTTGAAATTTCCTTTAGCACAAATCGATATCCGCTTCTTTCTCCGAGCATGCGCAACCGAGAAAACACAGAATCGGGCATATTACCTAAATTATCATTTATATAGGTCACATGGTTGTCGAGCATAAACTGAAACCCCGCATCGAATGAACAATGATCGCACTTTCTCAAATAGTCATAATTCGCATACCACTCGAACACAACTGGTGCTTTCCTCCACACTTCATTGACGGGTGAGTCGGGAAACATTACGCTATGTGACCAGCTTTGAACGTCCCACACTGAACCGACACCATCCCGGCGAATTCCCGTTCCCCGAGATACGGCATACATTAGCGCTGCAGAGTCTGCTGTCATCATCACCAACGGAGTCTTCGTGAATGCATTGACGTACATATCGACGATTTTCTTCCTGGCTGTTAGATCCACAGGATGAGTGGTATGCCATTCGCCCCACAGCCCGTAAGAGCCAATGTCGACAAATGCAATATCGGGATTGCCGTCATAACGCCTTCCAAGTTCCGCAATGAATTTGCCGTGGGCAGATAGAAAAATGGCATCAGAGTAGTCTGGCTCGATTCGCTTTACTTTATCACCCCCTTGTACCGCATCTCCGCTGCCTGCATACTCAAAACCACGACAACCTGCATCAAAAAGCCATTTCGGGGATGAGTAATACCCACGTGCATGAGGATTGGTCGTGATTACCCGAAACGAAAACTTCATTCCTTTTATTTTCCACGCATCAATTGCAGAATCCAGCATCTTCCAGTTATATGATGTTGGTTCTGGTTGCAGGTCGTTCCAGTCGAAGCGCCAGTTGGCGACCGTGGACTGAAAACGAGGTCTATCATGAGGAAACAATTGCCAGATCATCCAACCCTTATGTGGGCTCTCAAAAACAGTGTCAACTTCGTGATACAATCGATGAATATCGGTCGCACCGGCCTTTTGTGAGAAACTCTTTTGAAAAATGATAACCGAGCAAATCAAATAAAGTCCGAAACAGAAAAAGAATGGTTGCATGCGATGCCAACCGTTTATGATCCTTCTTGAAGTCAGGTGGAACGATTTTTCATTCATACTTTTTCTCTTTGAATATTCAGGTACAATTCTTTGACCTTATGTCCGAATCGATTCCATGCGAATTTGTTTTCTGCTGCACTTCGACAACGTTCTCTCCATTCATCATGACGGGATGAACGAAAGCCCGCAATTGAGCCAGTTCGTCTTTTGGGTACAATTTAAGAACAATTACTAGGTGGTCTAGTTCTATAGCCTCCCGTACTGCATCGACGTACGCTGTTGCTATCACAGGAAGGCCGCAAGATAGGTATTCTACAGATTTTGTTGGGAACGCGACATAGAGACAATAAGACCACCTAGTTAGGACATTGTTTTCGTGCAATCAAAAGAAATGGTCTTGGTGTATAGATGGTTATGGCTGACAGAAGTTCCCACCAATATCGTATTAAAAAGAATTGGCGACGAACTGGTCCGAGTGACTTCACACTTGATTCAAAGCCAAGTTCGATCAATTCTTTCTTAAGTTCGTATGGATTTATCAAATATTCCATGTAAAGATCGGTGCTGGGATCCAGAGGACATTTAGCAAATGCATATTCCGAGCGCATTGAAACATCATTCTTGAGGAACAATGTTACTGCCTTAATTACATTATCACGTGAATACGCAAAAGTCCATTCGGCGTAGTTCCTTATTTGCTCGATAGTCAAACTGGGAAATGATTCTTTAATAATTGCTTCTCTCATTTTTAAATAACAGCCGTCGCCCTTTTGATGACCATGGATCGTACATTGAAAAGTGTTTCTTTCAAAATGGTCCCATATCTCATAGGTTTTGCTTCGAATAGATTTGGATGCTGCGTTATTTCCATCTCGTATGACAAGAAAACAACCCGGCCCTAGACATTCTGCAGCTCCTCTTAAGAATGCCTTGTAGTTTCTATAATGGGAAATCGCTTCTATACTGAAAATTCCGTCTACCCTTCGCTTTTGCTTTAGAATTTCAGCAATATCTCCTTTGACAACTTCGACGTTCTTAATCCCAGCTAATTCTACCAGCTTCTTAGTCATCACTATCGCATCATCTAAGAAGTCTACAGCGATCACCTTCTTAGCACCAAGGTAACTAAGTAGGATACTGAAACTGCCTGATCCACATCCTGCATCATAGATTTCGTTACCTTCAATGGAATCAATCACATACCTAATATCGCTCATTTTGCTATCAAAATATTTCTTCATCGTATGCACACTCGTTAAAGCCGGACGCAGATACATGAAGCCCTGATACTTTTGAAGGTTTCTATTCACCGGCTCATTTAATTGATTTAACAATTCTATGAACCTACTTTCGGCCTCTCTTATAAGTGCCATGCTTACTTGTCTCCACGTCTGTATGCCAAAGCTGAAGCAAGATTTAAGGTATTGATTGACCCTGAGGATATAGCGACCAGCCCCCTGTACTGGTGCCAATGTGAAGTTGACCTCGTTAAAGGTCGTTCCAGTCGAAATGCGGGTTGGCCAGTGTGGATTCAATACGAATTACATCACGCGGAAACAATTGCCACATCATCCAACTCTTATGAGGGCTTTCAAGAAGAGTGTGAATTTCGCATTAGAATCGATGAATATCGATCGCACCGGCCTTTTGTGAAAAACTCTTTTGTAATATGATAACCGAGCAAATCAAATAAAGTCCGAAACAGAAAAAGAAAGCTTGCATGCTATGCCAACCGTTTATGATCCTTCTTGAAGGCAAGTAGGACGATTTGTCATTCATATATTCTCTCCTGCAATATCCATGTACAATTCTTTGATCTTGGATCCGAAGAGATTCCATGCGAATTTGTTTTCTGCCGCACTTCGACAGCGTCCTCTCCATTCATCACGGTTCATCATGACCGAATGAACGAAAGCCCGCAATCGGACGACTTCGTCTTCTCGATACGATTTAAGAACAATTCCTACGTGGTCTAGTTCTATAGCCTCCCGTACTGCATCGACGTACGGTGTTGCTATGACAGGAAGCCCGCAGGATAGATATTCTGCAAATTTTGTTGGGAACGCAACTTTGTTAAAAATGTCATCAGTCCGAAGAAGAAAACCAACATCAGCAGCCGACAAATATCGGGACACATTGTCATGTCCAACCGACTCTATAATATATGCTTCTTGTGGAAGATTACTTTCGTCGAGTATACGCTCCAGTTCCACGCGGTGATGCGGTGGAATGAGGAACAGCATCTTTGTTGTCGGATCTATCACAATAAGTTCCGATGCGACAGCAATTATCTGATTTATGCATTGGTATGGCTGAAGCGCCCCAGAATATACTAGGATCGGCGCCTGATCGGGAATACCCCACCGTTTTCGTAGTTGCGCGCGTGAGACAAAGTCACAATTAAATATCTCAGAGTCGACGGCACATGGAATAACAAGCGTTTTCGGATGGACAGATGGATATTTTGACTGCCAATGAGACTGAAGAGCTTGAGAAACCGAAATGACAGCATCTACTCCTTCAATAGCATAGCGTTCCATTTTCTCAGCCCGCTCGAACATCTTTTGTCGAACTGATGGTAATAGATCATCTGCTTCCACCTCTTCGGGAACAGCTCCATGCATATCAAAAACGATTGGGATACTGCGACTTGGCCGCGCCCCAACGGCGACAAATGCAGCTCCATGACCGTGACAATGAATCAGTGACACATCGTGCATTGCCACGTACGAGGATAGAATAAACTGCTTGTACTTTGCGGTAAGCCATAGCAACAGCGAAGTCTTAAAGTCAGGAAAAACGGGAACATACTGCACAGAAGAACCTGTCTCTCGCAGCATCCTCCCCAACTTCAACGATCCCGGGAAACCTTGTATCAGTTCACGAATGTGAAGAAATGAAAGCACCTGAACTTTCACCCCCTCCCGAAGAAGGCTCCGAACCTCAGAAACGATACGCACGCGATAGCCGTTCTCGAATGTGACATCCGCGGTTGCAACGAAGAGGATACTTAGCGGTTTCTTCACCAAAACAAACCTACAATATTAGGTCATTGTAACATTAAGGGATTCCCTCGACGTTTGCCGCAGGAGTCCTTTTCTGAAAGAGCTGTTTAAGAATCGTAAGGTTGAACATCCGCCATCGAATGACAAACAGCCAGAGCAACGTTTGTCCAATGAGCATCCCAACATATTTATTCAGTGTAGAGAATACAAAAACAGGAAGAACGGCACACCCAGCGAGAACAATAGCCCGCATTATCAATCCTTTCCAGACATGAATCCCCTTTCGTTGAAGAATGAAATGTTGCGTGATAACGAAAATGCAAAAAGAAACAAAAATGGAAATGGCAACTCCCATGCCCTGCATTGAAGGAATCAAGACCAGCGCGACTCCAACATTTACGCTAAGTGATAAAGCGTTGAGCCACATATCGATTCTTTCGTTTCCGCTAGCCAATAGAAGATATGCCTGAAGGAGGCCAATCGAAAACGGGATCAGTGTCCAGAACATCATAGCACCAATAACCCCAGCGGGCGAATACTGTGCTCCAAACAACAAAGTAGTGAGGTCGGGTGCGGCAACCGAGAAGGGTACAGCTACTGCCAGCGAAAAAATGACGACGTGTCGAAGTGCCTTTCTTGTAAGAACTATAAACTCGTCTTTGTTTTCCTGAAAAGCACGGGCGACGATGGGATACAGGGACAACAGATAAGCAACAGGAACGAGCTGAACCACCGAAAAAAGCCGAGCTCCGATTTCGTAATAAGCAACCTGATTGGCTTCGCCAAATTTCGATAGGATGACAACATTCAGCCGCCAGTACAAAACGCTGAGGGTGCCAATCACAGCAAAATTGTTCGCTTTTTTCAAGAAAGACCACGCATGGGAAATTTTGATATCCTTTAATAATTGTAAAGGAGACAGTAGTTTCGTGGATTGCCAAAGTGTAGTGAAACGTAGCAAGCGGTAAGCAACCACGAATGTAATGATGCGCAGCATCACTGCAATGCAAACAAGGTCAACTAAGGAAAGGCGAACAATCAAAAGCACACATCCTAAGATCGCTTTCAGAAAAGATTCCACCAGTATCCCAACGCCAAAATAGAACTGTTTACTTTCGGCGACAAAAACACCTTTCATGAAATAAAGGATATTGTCGAACAAGAGATTTATGCCGAGGATGATCGCAAGGGTCACTATGGTTGTTTCATAATTAAGCGCAAAAGCCAAGAGAATTATTGAAAGGTATCCCAGGAAACTCAGCGAGAACTCAATGACAACAAACTCTCTGGAAAGTTGTAGGCGCATACCTTCGTTCTGCGAGTATTCTCGCACAAAATATGACAGCAAGCCAAAAGGCGCGATGATCGCTACGAGTTGATAAAGAGAGTTGGCAACAACGTATTGAGAGAATTGCTGTGGTCCGAAGAAGCGGGCGAGGATGATGAAATAGATGCTAAAAAAAAGGCTTTGCACTATGTTTGTAGCCATTCCGACAATGCTGTTCCAGTATACAATCGTCGACTTATTGCCGCTACCGAGGTCTGCTATACGATGAAACAACTTCATATCCTTACCTTTTCACGCCAATACAGGAACGGAATCGCACTACAAAATCCAAAAAGAAAAAGGATTCGGGGATCATTCATAGTGTACACAGTTATTTGACTCATCAGCAAAGCGATGTAGCCCGCAAAACCAGCGGCAAGAAAATCCTTCCTTGAAGCATCCAGGTTCACATTTCTAAGTACATTCCAGTACTGCTTCAGGACCATGAAAATAAGCCCGACAAAAACTGTGGTTCCAATGATCCCCGTCTCACAAAGGATCTTTAGATACCCGCTCTCGGGGTGATTATAAACCACGATGCCTTGCTGACTTTGCCAGAATCCACCGTTAACAAAGCTCAATACGACTTCGGAAAAGTTTTCGAATCCAATCCCCGTCCATGGATGCGCGCGAAAGATCGAAAAACTCTTTATCCAGATCCCAAGCCTGAAACTTGCATCTTGTTCCGTTCCCAGAAAACGTCTCACAATTACGATTTTTTCGACATCCACGAAGAATGAAACAAGCAATACGAATGCGGCGATCAATCCTAACCTGATCAACACTTTTGTGCGGCCCCCTGGGGTGATGAGTGCCGCTGCGACCACTCCTACGAGCAGACCGAATGGGGCCATTCTCGATCCGTTCAGCAAGAGTATTATGAATCCCAACAGTCCCAGGGCAATTTGGCTAACAGTAGACCCTTTAGGTCTGTACAAAAGGCAGAATGACAGTGAAACAGACAGAAACTGCGAAAATGCCTGTGCATCTCTAAATGGCCCGGGATATCTCATCCCTTGTGTTGCAGCACTAAGCATAACATTTTGGTTCAGGGAGGGGAATAACGTGTATTCCAGTCCGAAAGCAATCTGAATCAACGTGAAAACAATCGCAATCCAGAGAGCTGCTTTGATACCGGCCCACCAGTCATCAGGACCCACAGTCAATTCTTCAGCCAGAAACAAGATTATGGCAATCAACGGCAGGAATAGCAACAACGCTATTTGATGAATGCTGTTCCCGGCATCGACTCCCGCAAGACTGATGATCGTCCATCCTCCAAGCCAAGCCAAGTACATACGGAGGAGTAGACGAAGGCTCTTGTTTGATCGCATCAGATGCTTAATCGAGAATCCGCCTCTTGGAGCTGTAATAAGAACCAATGTTGCGGCAAGCAGCAAGAAACTTATGCCAACCCTCCGCGGCGGTACGAAGAACCCGAGAAGAGGGGAAAAAGCGAGAACCGTCATGACACGGCCATCGAATGACGCAGATCTTACAAAAAACGTTAGAAGAAACACGGAAAACAAGACGAGCTGCAGAAAATAGCGCATCGATTCCGACTCTCCTGAGCTTTTCAATACTGGAATGATGCTGATGAGGAAAATGAATACGACGAGGTATACGCTCGTCAGTCTGGTCGCGTCGTTGTCACGCAAAGGATGCAGAAGGCTTTCGGTATGAGCGAGAGTCAATGGTTCGAATCTCCATCTTCGAGGAGGTATTGTGATAGACAGGCGATGTTCATATCTACCTTCGTAGATTGCTTGAAAACATGCGCCAATAGTTTCCCAATTGATCTCGATAGATGAAATAAATACAACTGCAAAGCAACGACATCAACATCAGAATGCCCAAAATGAGAGTCCTTGGTGGGCCCTTCTTATACACTGGGTCGGTCACCTCTTCTCTGACATTGAGCACCGGGGTATCTTTTATTTCGTCCAACTTTGCTAATTCATATTGATTTGTCAACTGGATGTACACTGTGCTCAATGTCTCCACATTTCTTTCAAGCCTAGCCTGTTCCAACATCAACTCTGGAGATTGCCCTATAACTCTGTTCTGTTGCCGAAACTGCTTTAGCATATTCTCGACGAACGTCAACGAGTCTTTCACCTGCGACAATCTTTTCTCTATATAAATCTTTTGGTCGCTTGCAAATGACTTTCTCTTCGTCCGTATGTATTCATCCAAGCTTTGTGCAATCCTATTCGCAACATCCGCAGAAAGTCTAGATTCCGGCATGGTCACTGTGATTGTCAGGATTTTTGTCAATCCGGTCACATTGGTCGACAAATTGCCTGTCGAAAAACTCTTGAAGAATTTCCTATACATTGTAAGCTCCCGCCTTTCAGGCGGTTCGTCTGCATCAGGCCTCAAGTCGAAATACTGAATCAGATTGACTGAGCCTTTAAATGACTCAGTCTTGTACTTGGTGTAGGCAACAGGCTGAAGAACGGCATCGCTATAAACGATGTTTTCGTAGATCTCAGTAGGCGAGCTCTGGGCCAAATCCATACCGGTTATTGACGCGGCAAGTTCACTGAGTCCTGCAATGGTCGATTTATTGCCATAATCCGGAAGGATCGTGATTGTGCTTTCGTAGTATGGGCGCACAACGAAAATGAGAATAAGCACCGAAATAGCGAACACAATCCCATTCACGATTGCGATTACCTTTCGTTCTTGCCAAAGCAATCTCAGATAGTAACCGATCTTGTTTATCGTTTCTTCCATGCGTTGCTGTCGATTAACACTCATTCCCTTTTGCTCCTTTGACATGGTTCCAGAGCTGTCTGGATCTGGTGCCGCGTTTTGCTCGTTGAGGTCGACCACATCGCCGTTATTTTTCCTCATTTCCTCAGTCTTAGTCATTACGCACAAATCAAGATCAACTATTTGCCGCCGGAGAAAGAGGCTGCGCTCCTTTAATCCATCCTCAATGGTTGTATTTCACAATTTCGATGCCAAGATTACGACGGTCACTGCAAAGACCACAATCGCGAAAATGTCCTTGATTGTGGTCCCGACGTCAACTCCTTGCGTCTGATGCGGGGGCGGGGAAACCATTTGTGACAATGATTGCAGAGCCATCATCCACCGTTGGATTCCGTGCGAACCATCCTGTTCCATGCTCCTCAATATCTCTGTTCGGGAATTGAACCAGGACGTAGTTGGCGCTTTCGGTCAATCCTCCAGCACGGTCAACATAGTCCATCACGCTGGACGATGTCCCCTGCACGCTCTGCGTCATTCTTTTGGGTTACTTCTTGGCTTGTGACACCAAATAGATAATTGTCGCCGCACTAACCACGATCGCAAACGAATCCTTGATCGTTACCGACCAATCAATCGCCTTGTTCTCGCTCGGCGGTCGCGGCGGCTCAGGGATCTCTTTCGTCACGGTGATAGTGGTCCCATCAGGAATCGTGGGATTCTTGCTGAACCATCCCAAGCCAGTCTGTACCACATAACCTTCCGGATAGGAGATCAATGCAACATCGGCACTGTCTGTTTCTTCGCCCGCCCGCTTTATGTAGAAAGACTTGCTCTTCCCATTGACAAAGGCGTAAATGCCCGGATTATGTACCTCCCCTTCCACACGCACAGTGAACAGTCTCTGAGGAATCGAAATCTTGTCCCTCGGCTGCAATATGATATCCGCGTCACCCGCCGGTTTATCCAGAGCGTCTTCAAAGTTGGCCCGATATCGTTGACCATCTCGGACTAGTTTGCCCCCGCGAGCGTACCCTGAGGACATAAGTCCGCCCGCCCGACGAACGATATCGGTAACGCGCTCATTCCGAATGTTGAGCACATATGTCCCGGGATACATCACCTCTCCTTCAATCGTCACGGATTGCTGAGGCAAGTACTCCGGATTTGGACGGACATAAACCTGATCATGATTTTGCAGACGGTACTGCCCCGCGGGGCTATTGAGCAATTCTTCTTTGGTCATCGTCGTATCAAACAAATCCGGAAGCTTAGCAAA
>Ga0187886_1001253_pt1 | contig 24040 bp, 29 predicted proteins | sample June2016WEW_20_1_FD_133001 | JGI IMG/M metagenome (GOLD analysis project Ga0187886, IMG submission 133001) | Peatland microbial communities from SPRUCE experiment site at the Marcell Experimental Forest, Minnesota, USA - June2016WEW_20_150 | ecosystem: Environmental > Terrestrial > Soil >... | reverse complement strand
TGGAAAACGAAACGGGCGAGACGCCCGCGCCACTATGAAGACGAAACAATTCGATCTGCCCATGGATGAGCCGACCGTGCTCGACGCGCTGACGCTCGGGTTGCCAGTCAAATTGCCGGCGGATGCGAATGCGGTGCGTGTGGTCACGGAATGGGGCAATGTCGCGACGGTGCTCGCCACCGATCTGGCCGTTCTCAAAGGGGCGGGACCGTTCAAATCGGCTACGGCGGGCCGCGTGAAGTTCAACGGGAAGGGCGGGTTCAGTTCAGAGAGTTTCGAGCCGGTGCACAAGAGAATAGGGATGAGGGCGGAGGGATGAGGGATGAAGGCGGAAGGGAAAGTTTGAATCAAAAGACCAAGAGAGGAGGCTGATGTGAAATGATGTGCCGAAATTGTCTGGGAGATCATGACTCCCTAGATTGTCCCAACAGGCATCGCCAGTAATACTGCGGGGGCCACCGAGCGCAGGAACATACATCGAGTGGCGAGGAAGAAAAATGAATACGGGTGGAGGTATCATCGACGCGCCAAAGTTGTGGCGATGGCGCACCTGTCCACCCAGAACAAGAGACAATGCGGGACAATTCTGATCTGAAAACGTACGCAACGGAAATCCGGGCGGCGGCGAGGTATATGCGTCTGGGGAAAAATCCGGGCGGCTGTCTGCTTGCAGGCCGGTTGCTGGACCTGATCCTGCGCTACTCGATCGACCGCGGCCTGCGGTCGGCCCGGTTCAAGAATCAGGCGATATTTCTTAACGAATTGCGCGCCGGCAAAAATCGGATATCAGAGGCATTGCGCGAGTTGGTTGGCTCGCAGATCGTCAAGCGCGCGGATGATGGCCGCGCCATGACGTTGACGGTTCAACTGGATTGGTGGCACTGGAAATGTCAGCCGATCGATCCCGACCTGGCAGGCGAAGGAGGGATGTTCTCTGGCAAGTTGGTCGAGCTTGTCAAGGGAACGAATCCGGTTCAGCGAATGGCGGCAGATTACACGGCTGCGATCGACGCTCAACCAGATCTGATCGCCCCGGATCTGACCTATGACAAGGCCGTGCAAGAGGTGTGCGATGAGGAAGCGCGAGAGGCGATTGAATCGAAAGTTCCACCGGGGGGAACTTTGCCGGGTAGTATACTACCTACCACCACCGGAGAAAGAAGTACCACCTCTACCCTACTACCACCACCCGGGGGGTCTGGGGGGGAAGTTCCACCGGTGGGAACTATAACGTTCAATGAGATGAACGACTTCCAATCGATGTGTGCGAAGGCATTCCCGGCCTGGGAACCACATCGCCGTGATGCATATCTTCGGCGGTTGTGTCTGAACCACGGGACACGAAAGGTCTACGACGCGCTCTGCGGCTGCCTGCGGGTACGACAGACGGAGCCGGTGCCGAGGCCATGGGGATTGCTGGCGAAGATTCTAGGCGAACCGGCGAGGAAGGGATGACTCGCTGGACATGCGATGAAATGCCCCCACTGCAAGCTACGGCGGGCAGGGGCGGGGGGATGAACAGGGGACTGGCTGGGCGAACCGTCCTGAGTTTGTTCGATTACACCGGAATCTGGTCTGCGCCCTACCTTGCAGCCGGGGCGAATGTGATCCAGATCGATCTCAAGCACGGCATCGACGTAATGGACCTGTGCGGCAGGTGGCTGATGAGAAACGTGATGGACCATTTCGGCAAGGTGGATGGAATACTTGCCGCCCCGCCCTGCACTGACTTTGCGGTGAGCGGCGCGCAATACTGGAAGGCGAAAGACGCTGACGGGCGAACGGCAAGAAGCACGGAAGTTGTGCTGCAGGTGCTCCGCATCGTGGACTTCTGCAAGCCTGACTGGTGGGCGCTCGAAAACCCTGTGGGACGACTGGCGAACCTGCTGCCACAACTCGGCAAGCCCTGGTACTTTCAGCCTTGGTGGTACGGCGATCCGTGGACAAAGAAGACAGGACTCTTCGGGTACTTCAACCGGGCGCTGCCGCGAAATGAGGTGACCCCGCGCCGAGTCTGTTCGCAGGGCAGTTGGGTACAACAACTCGGCGGGAAAAGTGAGCGAACGAAGGAAAAACGCTCGGCTACGCCGCCTGGATTCGCGCGGGCTTTCTTCTTGGCGAACTCTTGGTCCGTTGTTCCGCCGGGTGGAACCACCCCTTTCACTCTATCCCCGGATGGAAGATCGAGAGCGTGAAAGCTGACCTACCGCGCCCCGAAGACGCGGCCGGCTCGCAGAAAGAACAGTCAGAATGAAAAAGAAGTTCCGAACGCAGAACGAGGGCGCGGTTAGCTCCAGCGTATGGTTGGGTCTTTATTATTCCGCGACCGCCGCGTTCAATTCTTCCGCGCTGGCATAGAACTGCAGGGCGATCTGGTACTGGCGCTGATATTCTTCAAACCGGTCGTCGCGTTCACGCCGGGCAAACTCGACTTCGCGGTCTGCCTCTGATGATCGACGGCCGGCGTTGACGAACTGTTCCAAGGCAAGCCTCAGTTCGCGCTCAACTTGCCGGAGTTTGACAGTCGCGTCCTGTTTCGAGATTGCTCTGCGCTGCAGCACCGAGGCGCAGGCGGCCTCGAACGTCTTTGCATCAAATGGCGTGCGATGGACGCTGGCTGGCCGGCTATGCTTCGCGCCCCATGAATTCTTTTCGTAAAGAACGATGATCGGGACTGCATGCCGGGAACCATTTCGGGCGATCCAGCCCGGATCCAACGCTATCGCAATAATTGCCAGGACGATATGATTGTGGGCGGCGTAGTCACCGGCGGCGCGGGCATTATCGAAATATTCGACTCGGGCGTTGAACCTGTCGAGAACAGAGGCGATGGCGGGACGGCGGTCCTCGGTTTCGAGTACGATTACCAACGGCCCGGCCGCCATAGCCACTGCGGCGGAGGAGGCCAGCAATTGCGCGTCACCCGGCACGAATGTCTAGTAACATAGTGGGGATTCAAAAGCAAGGCCGGATTGTAGCCGCGAGCCTGCTCGCGGAAAGTCCTTAATGGTGACCAGAAGACCACGAGCAAGTCCGAGCAGGACTCGTCAGGGCTTCAGGACGTTCGGATCCAGCCCCTGATCGAACGGCGTCTGACAGGTCTTCCACAACAGATCCCAATCCGCTTGTGTGATCGTGGTCTTGCTGAACAGCGCGATCAGTTGTTGGGCGGCGGGGACGCCGAACTGCATGGCGAACTGCGCGATCAGAATGATGGTGGCTACTGGCATGGTTGATTGTCCTTTTTGATGTCTTGGTGGCTTGGTGGTGTCACCCGGATAATTGCCTACTTCGGCAACGAATTCTTCAGGGTCAGCGATTTGTCGGCTGGCAGCAATTGCTCGATCAACGCGATCAGGTCCGCCGCGCTGGCGGTGACGGCATTGATGGCCGTTTGAAGCGCGGTCTGGTTCTGGCCGCCGGATGCGGTCACCGAAACCTCGACGTCCTGTGCGAGCTTCATGGCGGCCTGATATTGGCGGTATACGGTTTCCACCTTGTCGTGCTGGGCCTGCGTGACGCACAGGCACTGGTTCTCGTAGGCCACGAACGATTCTCGCGCGGTTTCCACGGACACGACCACCGTGCCGATCGTGTTGTAACTGGCCTTTTGGATAGACGCGCAGCCGGTGAGAAAGAAGAATGGGAGCAGGGCCAAAAGCATGAGGCCGTGGAAGTTTGTCGGAGAACCCACCCCTTGCGTCCCCTCCTTGGAGGGGATAATGGGATTCGGCGTAGGATTCTCGCGCTCGCTTTGGACGGCGGCCTTGACGTTCTTATGGCTCAGATAGTTTGCCAGGATCGGCAGGATGATCCCTGTCAGCGATACCACGTCGTCGGTCAATGACGCCACGGCTGTCCCGTCGGCGATCTTCTTGGCGACAAGCCATGCACCGAATACTGTCATGGCCTGGCGCACGCCGCACATGATTCGTTGTCCAAGGAACGAGGTTGGCTTGACAAATTTCGCTGCGAATTGAATTATCCAGTCCATGGGTTCTCCTTCATTTTATCGTCATTGCCTGTATCAGCAGTATGGCCAGTTTTGTCAGGGCGGAACCGAAGAAGCCGGCGACGGCTCCTGTGCCGAAAAGTATGGCAAGAGCTTTCATGCCGAATCGCAACTCTCTGTTCTGTCGCTGCAGCCCGCATGTCGTAGTGTGCACGGTCACGGCGGCGCCAATCAATGTGGCGATTTCCGGTCTGATCTCATCAAGTGTCAGCCGCACAATCTCGCGGACCCGTTGTTCCTCTTGTTTGTTCAAGCTCATTTCACATACCGGAGGCGGTAGAAGCCGGCGTCAAAGTTGGTGCAACGGTCGTAAACGAAGACCACGGGGCATTGACCGGTCCACGGGGTTTGCGCGACGTCGATCCAGTTCGTGAGATCGAACGACCATTGGAGAGAGTAGCTCGGCTGATGCTCGATCACGTTGGTCATCTGTGGCGTGACCGGCATCTGCATCAGGGTGGCGCCGGCAATGATACTGGCGGCCAACCCGCCGTCGCTCGGAGCCATGGCGGGCACGGGCTGGCCTGTGGTGTTCTGTTTGTAGCCGCGAGCTTGCTCGCGGTCTTTGGAGATGGGTTGGTTCAGAGTGCTCCGAGCGAGCTCGGAGCTACAACCGGTCAGAAGTAGGCAAACCAAAAGCAGGGCGACAATACCGCGCCGCATTACCGCTCGCGCCAAGGCCGCGACCGCGAAGCAGAGGCTCCAGAAGACGAGGGCGATGAGTGTGGCGATGGTTCTCATGGGTAGCAGCCGCTCACGGTGCCGGGTCCCGCACCCTCAACTTCGTACCAGGGGCCGGTTGTTGGATTGTCGCTGATGCAATCGTAGTAAATGTTGTCCGGGCTCTCGTCGATGTTACTGGCGATGATCCAGTACCCCGCCCATGTTCCTGCCGATGGACGGAACAGGGCGTAAGCGGGGCCGGTGTAGCTATGGCTGCCTTCCCATTCGCCAGAGTAAACGAAAAATCCGCTCCCCTCGCCAAACCCGTAGACGACAAGGGTGCAATTCGATGCTGGCTGACCGGGGAAACAACCTGTGATGGTGCCTACCGGAGGAGTGCCATACTCTTGCACCCAAATGCCCACTGTTGGATTGTCATTCGTATTGTAGTACAGAAGCTCCCAACTGCTGCCATCCCAAGCCTCAACCATCCACCAAGGGGGCGTATCGCGAATGTCCCATATGATTCTGTTTGTAAGAGCAGCCGTAGTCATTGTGTAGGTTTCATGGTAATCCGAGACCAACGGCCTGGAGTAGTCGCCGTTCACCACTGTGCTGCCGAAGCCGGCGACGTCAAGCGTGCAGACGGGGGCAGTGGTCAGTATTGCAAGGTGCGTCGGAAACCACGTCCTACTCATGGCAAGGCACAACACGGCTAGCAACAAGAAAAAGGAGACAATCAGCCGTTTCCTCATTGCACCGATTCCCTATGGCTGAAACTGAGGAAGTTAGTCTCAGCAAACACAGCATCGACCCAAATACTCAGGTTGGAAATCACCATGCTGTTCGTAGAGGTTCCGTAGTGAACTCCAGAAGGAAACACGAAGCGCAACCCGTTGGTCGAACCGCTGGGAATGTAGCAAATTGAGAGTGCAGCAGGCGCAGTCAGCGCAACCAATGTGTTTGTTTGTGGGACAGTTATTGAGTTGGTGTAGTGAAAATGGACACCCGCAACCGTGGCAGTCAGTATGTGATTATTGACTGAGCCGTCCAGCGACGCGCCAAGCCAGGTACTGCTGCCAAAGTTCACGGTCAGCATCCCACCGCTCACTGTCACGCTGCCGCTGCCGGTCGAAACGGCATTCGTCAGAGGCATGGTTGAGAAAGAATCACCATTGGTGAATGCCAATGCCGCAACAGGAAAATTGGTGTTGCCGGGCATCGAGACATCAATCACCGTGCCGCTGATGCTGCTATTGCCCCAATCGTTTCTACCGACAAGGATGGTCGCGGCATTGCCGTCATTCTGAACGGCCATCGCGTTGAGGCCATAAACCCGAAAGGTGTTGCGTGAGACTATTGCGGTGAAACTCCCACCGCACCAGATCGCGGCGTACACTGAGCTTGCACTTGTCGAATAATTGGTGCCGATGAAAACGTTGTCAGTAATTTCGTATCCTGCGCCCTGGATTAGATGCAAAAAGCGGGCCGTTACAGCAGTGTTGGTTGGCCAAACCATGTGGTTACCCCGGATGATCCAGTAAACGTTCGCAGAACCAGTCGCCAAAGCGTTCAGCCCGTCGTACCGTGAGCCAAAGAAGTTGTTAATCAAAAGGTTCGTGGCTGTTGTCCCCGTAGGCGTCCCCGCGACCATCATAGTATCACTAGCCCCGTTAATCTCGCAGTCTTCAATCCGGGTCCAAGGCCCAACCCTGACTGGCGGATTTCCGTAATCCGTCATCTTTATACCGTAGAGAAAATTGCCGTTTGTCAGGTAAAGCCCAGCACTGCCAAAATTCGTAATAGCTGTCTGGCCGGGTATTCCGATAAGACTGACGTCATTGGTCAAAAGCAGAACGCGCCCGCCCCAGTTGAAGGTTTTCGGCCCCAACAAAACCGTATCACCCGGCACGGCTGCGATAACGGCATTCGTGAGGGAAGAATAGGCAGTCAGACCGTTCGTGTTGCGAATCCAGACTTGAGTGCCGTAAACGTTGGTCGGGTAGTTCGCGGCTGGGATGGCGCCGAGCGCGTTGGCATTGGCGGCAGTACCGGTCTGCAGGAGCGCCCCGGAATAGGCGCGCACGGCGGTATCGGTTGCGCTGAGTTGGCCGAGCGGCACGGCGCCGCTGGAAACAACAGCGTAGGGCAAACCCGTCGGGCCGATGGACCCGCCAGCATCGCGGCCTGCGGCGAGAACTTGCGCGAATGTATTTGTGCCGCCGCCGCCGGTGCCGAGTGCGGTATCGTTGATCGAGATCGAGGAAGCAGCACCGGGGAGGTTCAGCGCGATCGCGCCGGTATTGGTATTGACGGTCTCTATGAACGGGCCAAATCGCTGCGTCACAGTCCCGCCAGGCGGGATGGTGAATCCGAGCGCGCTTGAAGCGGCCCAGACCGTGCCGGAGCCGTCATAGCTTTTCACGTTGTACCAGAGATTCGTGCCGGATGGGAACGCGATATTCGTCTGGACCGTGCCCGGAGCGTGGAGCGTGAGATTCGTATATGCCACGGTGGCGAGCGTGGCGTTGGTCCCGAAATTGTTCGTGCCGACGAGGAACACGTTGGTCGGGACGAGGCCATAATTGGTGGAGATGATCGACATGCCGAGTGACGCGCCGGTCGACGTGCGATTGCTTGCTCCACCATCGAGCGAGATGGACAGCAGCGTTGTCGCGAAACACGAAGGACACGAAGAAGACACGAAGGACACGAAGAGAAAAAGGAAAATAGCCCACGAAAATTCGTGGAATTCGTGTCTATTTCGCGCCATTCGTGTTTTGGAATTCGTGCTACCCATTTGCCAGCACCTCCACATAAATTGTGATGTTGGTCGATGGCGCGGCTGCCAACTCACATTCCAAGGTGTTCAGGTTCGAGTCGCCCGGGTTTTCGTTCGCGGTCCATTTCACTACGCTCGGCGCGGTCGTGCCGTCCCCGGGCAAGAGCTGGCGGCAGAGATCTGCCCTAAGAATCCCGGGGACGACGATCGCGGCGGACACGAGTTCGCCGGCGGCCACAGTCAGACCGATGGGAGTTGACCGCAGCAGGGAAAGTCCGCCGGCGTTCATGTCCTCAATTGCTGCGGCGAACACGCGGCAGGCGCACAACGATTGTTTGCGGAGCACGAGTGCAGGATCAGCGTCCGGCAATGTGGCGCGGACGGCGAACACGGTATCCTCGAAATCGCTGGTGCCGATCAGCAACTCTGTCTCATCGGTATTGCAATCAAGAAGACCCTCGAAATACATGTGCAACGGATCATCATCGAAAGTGAGGGCGGTGGTGAGCGCGGCCATGTCGGGGCCGCCCGCCGTCCCGGTCGGTTTGCCTGGCGTGCCGACGAACCCTGCGGTCACGATCCAGTCACTCATATCTTTCACGGCTTTGTTCTCAGCGAAATAGATGTAGAGCGGTTCGCGGGCGTCCTGGTTGAGATCGACGCGGTCGAGCTGGCCGAGGCAATCAAGCCCCGTATAGAATTTGCCCGTCGAAAATCCGATGAAGATGTCCATCGGCAGGGAAGGAATGTCAACAGGAGAGGATGAGGCGGCAGGCGGGATTTTACAGAAGGTAACGAAGATAACGAAGTTCTTCGTTCACTTTGTTATCTTCTGTTCAAACCGGCCTATTCCGTCATATCCTTTTTCCGAAATTCCCGCCAGCACGCCTTCAACAATCCGGCCGCGTTATCGGACGTCAGCGCCTTCCCGCGCGCTTTGGCTTCGGCGATGAGCCGCGCGACGATCTCGGGCCGGTGCACCGTTGCGCAGCCGAGCCAGCCCCAATCGTTCATCCTCGCGGCATATTCGGCGCAGGTGAGACCATCTACGGGCGATTTCTCCGCGCACGGCGACTCGCCGGTGGCGAGCGTGATGAGACGGGAGAGCATCGAGCCGGGGCCGGCTGGGGACGTGGAGCGTGGAGCGTTGGAGCGTGGAGCGTCGGCGCGGAGTTTGGCCAACTCCTCGGCGGGTGCTTGATCAGACCATCCGTGCGGACATTCCGCTATCTTTTCTCCTTCAAAGATTGCCCGCCGAAGATTCTCGTCGGCACAACAGCCTTCGCAAATTGCAAGGTTGAGGCATGGACTGGCTTGGCTCACGTTCAGGTTCCCGGTATGTAGATACTCGCGGTGAATCCCGTACAAGCCGAACCTGGCAATATAAAAGAGGCTTGAAGTTTACCCGTTCCCTGACAAGAAATACCGGTGATGTTTTTCAAGAGAGCGTAGCCGCTTGCCGCACAAGAGCAATCAGTCGCAGGAAAAGCGCCGAAGTAGACGACCGGCCCGCCCTCCTGATAGACGGCTGCACACCATGAACCTGATGAAAGGCAATAAACAACCGTCAAAGCAACCATGCCAACAACTCCCCCAAAATAATGGTCCCAGGTCCATTCGCAGTAATTCCCGTATTGATTTTGATTGACGTAAGCAAATGTAGCAGATGAAATTGGACAGCTTCCTGAGCCGGATATCGCAACTACGGCATTATTCTGCGTTCCCGAGCAGGCCATGCATGCAGTCGCCGCCCCGCCCACCAAAATCTTCCCTGCGCTGCTGACGAGAATCTTGCCCGCGCTACTGACGTTGATGCCGCTGCTCATGAGCTACAGACTCCGGTACATTGCGTGTGCTTCTCGTTGCAGTCCCAAAGCTCGATTGCGCCAGTATCGAGGAAATGCGCCGTGCCCTTGTCTGCGGCAGTGCAAAGGCCCATTACGATTCGTGCCGCACTGTTCTGCGGAGTCGCCCCACTATCCGCGAGCAACGTTCCGTCCATGAGCCAGACGGCATATGTGAACGTGCAGTAGGCTGAGCCTGAGCCCGCGCTGCCGAGTCCATCCTCCCACAGCGTCACCGGGAAACTGGCCGGCAATGTAATGTCGCCGCCGTTCCAGCCGCGGCTGATCGTGATCACGCTGCCCGCGATGGTGATCTCCGCGAGCGTGATCGACATTTTGTCCGTCGGCTCCGCCGCACCGTGACCATATGCCCAGGTTGCGTCGCCGGTGCGTTCGAGCCAGACATAATCGCCGTCGGCAACCGTCATCGCGCTGGAGTCTGGCATCTGGATGAATAACAGGCCGAACGGATATAGGATCAGCCCGGCGGTGACCTTGACCGTCGTTGCAGTATCGCAGTAAACCCAGAACGGCGGCATCGTGGCTGCAGCGGCCATGGTGCTACCGCCTTTCGCCGCGTCCACGTCGAACGCGGTGCCGTTGCCGAGCGGATGGACGCGTACGGACGCACTGGAGCGCGGCGTGATGTCGTTAATACGCTGGATGGCGGCATTGAAGGGAGGGACTTCAACATTGTCCCCGTGTCGGATTTGTTTCAATGGCAACCACAACATGGAAGCGATCAGAAGATACTTTGAACAGAAGATAACGAAGCAAACGAAGATTCTTTGTTACCTTCGTTTCCTTCTGTAAAAAATCCTGCTGTCTCCTTTCCTAGACGTACTGAATTATATCGAGATCGACGTCGATGAACCCGATCCACGCTTCCTGGCGTTCGTAAATTAGCCCCTGTTTCGGCGCGCGATCTTCGGTCTTGATGTAATAATACGGCTGGCCGTTGCCGGACACCGTAGGCATCCCGAAGATTGCAGGCGCGTTCTCCGGATGACCGCAGCCGCCGGTCGCCGGCGATGACGCATAGAACCGTGTCCGCTTGGCTGCCGGCAAATAGACATTGAACCCGAGCTGGTTCCGCGCGATACGGATGGCGTACTGCTGCGCATTGGCTGAGAGCGTGTTGCTGGCCGTGAGCCAGTGATACGCGGCTTTGAGGCCGGCATTATCTTCCTTTTCCCATGCGGCGATCTGGGCGTCATCGGCAATGGTCAACAGCCAGCGGCCGTTCCCGCCAAGCGCGGTGGGATTGAAGTTCGGATGTTTACGGAGCGCGACCTCGATCGGCATCCACTCTTTTTCCAGCATCGTTGTCGGATCGGGAGGATGGAGAAGGTCCAACGCCGCAGTGAGACGATTGCTGGCCGTGATGGTGAGCGTGGCCTTACGCCCTTCGCCTTCCCGAACAAGTTCGGAATGTTCGACAATGAATCCGAATCCATAATCCCAGCCCAGATAATAGCCGAATGGCGGCTGGTTTCTCTGGAGTTCTTCGTAAGTGCCGCCGATGGTGAGCACAACCTGGATCCCGCGCTCGGAATAAATGTGCCGGCGCTTGCAGATGACGGCGGTTTTACCTTTCCAGGTCGAGGGCATGACTCTTTATCAATCTCTTTGTAGCCGCGAGCCTGCTCGCGGATCGCCGGATGGAGGCATGTGAACGACACGAAACTTCGTGGCATTCGTGTCTATTTCGTCCGATTCGTGGATACTCAGTACCATTGTGTCCGTTGGACTGTGCCGCCCGTATGCGTGCCGGTCTTGACGATCTGTTCGAGTAGCGTTGCGCATTTCGCGGTATTGTCGGCGACGCGCCGCATGTAATCGGAGGCAGCGCCAGTCGTCCGCGTCGCGAACAAACCGACCCGCGAGAACTGATCGGTGATCTCCCGCTCGCCATGGCCGCGTTTTTCTTTCGGCTCGGCCGGCCCCAATTCTTTCCCGCCACCAGGATAACCGGCGCCAGTCTCAACTGGATGACCGGCAACCTCGGCTGTGCCCGCAGCGATGAGAGTGGGGATTACACCTTTGGCTTTGGCATCGAGCGCAGCGATCTTGTCTTTTGTCGCCTTGACATCCTGTTCGGCGGCTGATTCCAGGAAGACATCTTTGCCTCCGGGTCGAGACCGGAGCCGATCGAGCGCGGTCTGCTTGGCCGCAAGTTCATCCGCGAGTCGTTTCTTCTCGGCCGCATCTTCCGGAGTCATTGCCCCGCCCATGAGCGCCCTGCCTTCCGGGGTCTTGCCCGCGGCCGCCATGGCTTTCCCGATTGCCGGGCCGAGGCCATCAACGACAGTTTTCCAATCAGCTTGGATCTGCTTTGCGCCGGCGATCATTTTGGCAGGATCAGCGGCGGGAATGTTTTCTACCGCGAACTTGCGAGCCGTCGCCCCAAATTCCGAGGAGGTTGCTCCGACATTCGTTCTTTTGGCCTCTTCGATTTCGTCAACGCGTTTCTGGTATTTCGCGATGTCGGCTTCGTTGACCTTGATCATCATTTCGCGGAACGGTTTTCGCCCGCCATGGCCCGCCTCGTAGAACGCATTGGCTTCCTTGGCCTGCCTGATGTTTTTGCGAAGGATGGCCTCTTCGATCATACCTTCTATGTTTTTCACCACACCAATTCCTGCACCGATTGCTTTTCCCAGAATCTCCGCAACGAACGGCGCGGCGGCCTCGAATCCGTAGATCAACGCTTGCTTGACGACAGCAAGCGCATCGAGCACGACGGCGGTGAGCGGTTTGCCGAGATCGCCCCATGCGGATTTGCCAAACGCGACGCCTTCGGCGAACCCGGCTTTGAGGGCGAGCGCGAGGAACTCAGACAGCTTGAACGTCTTGTCGTGCCACGCGCCAATGAAGAAATTCAGGGCGCCGCGCAGATGCGCGCCGAGATTGAGGCCGAGTTGCGTGAAATCGAGCTTATTGAATTTATCGGCCAGATAGGTCAGTGGCCCGGCCATAGCCGCGCCGATCCCGGTGAACAATTGGCGGAACTTAATCCCGATGCCTTCGATGCTCCGGGACAGGAACGCGAACGGCCCGGCGAACTTCTGCTGAATCTCCGGCATTCTGCCCAGTTGTTCCGCAGCGAGCTTCATCAACTCCGGCGCCTGATTCAGGAACGCGATCATCTCATGGCCACGCACCGTAAAGATGTCGATCACAGCGGCGGCACGGTCCGCCGGATTTTTCAAGTTCCGCAACGCCTTGCCGATGGCATCAATTTGTTGTGCGGCGGTCATTTTCTGGAGATCGGCCAGGTTCAGCCCGAGCGCGGCGAGGGCGGCTTTGGTTTTCTTCGATTCCTCATCTACACCGGACAGGTTGTGTTGCATCCGGTTGAGCTCGGTGCCGACGTTGTGGAGCGAGATATCCGCCATGCCGGCAGCCTGGCCGATTGTCGCGGCCGTCCCGACCGGAATGCCGGTCAGCGCCCGCAGATTGACCAGGTCTTTGACGTAGGCGAACGCGGACCGGAGACCGGCTACGAGAGCGGCGCCGGCGGCCGCGCCGGCGACACTGAACGTTTGGCCGAGGAACGTCAATGCTGAGCCGATTGCTGACACAATCGTTTTGGCGACGCTGATCACGACCGAGCCGATTGCGCGGAACACGGAGAAGAACACGGATCCGACTGCTATCGCGCCACGTGCCAGACCGCTGAGTGCCGTGCCGAAATTTACAAGGAACTGGACGCCGCCCCCGAGTATCCGGTCCCAGACAGGAACACCTTTTGCAGCGGATTGATAGGCGTCACGCGCTTTGGCGACGGCGGCCTGGGCGCGTTCCATGTTGCCGACCACGCCGGTCATGCGGGGATCGAATTTCCAGAAGTCGAACGCGGATTCTTTGATCCCGGTCTGTTTGCGGAGTTGATTGATTTTCTGGCGGACCTTGAATTGTGCCGTAGTCAGTTCCGATTCGGTCCCAAACAGGTCTTTGCCGAGTTGCTGGCGGAGCCCCAGATCGACCCCGCCGGGCCGGACCATCTGGCCCAATCCGCGCAATGCGCCCTGCATCGCGGTAAATGGCGCGATGAATTTGCCAAGTCGCGATTCCGGGCCGCCAATCTTGTCGAAATTGAGCCGGAGACCGGCGCTGGCAGCCGCCATATCCTTCAGCGACCGCATCTGGGACGTGAACAGGCCCGCCATCGGCCCGGCGCCGGCCGGTGGACGGAATCCGGTCGCCATATCCCGGCGCGCTTCGGCGAGTGAGGCTTTCCAGTCCCGGAGATTCAGTGAGAGTTTGGCGCGAAGTTCTTGCATGGGACTACAGGAATTGAACAAAAGGCAACGAAGGTAACGAAGCTTCGTTTACTTTGTTATCTTCTGTTTGAATCCGGTCGTTCATTCTGTCTTCTCTTTGCACAGATGCCGTTCCAGCGGCGATGCCAGGGCAGCGCCGAGATGTGCAAGTTCGCTCAATTCATGGCTCTCCACGGCGGTTCCGCATTTATCACAGACGCGGACAAGCCGGACGGCGTTGTGGCCCAGCGGATCATAGCGCAAGGTTACGCCCTCGATCGTAACGGTGAGGCCCAACGAACCCTCCCCTTTCTTCCCCTCCAAGGAGGGGATAAGAGGGGTGGGTAGTTTGATCCCGAACCGGCTCAGCAGCAACTTGCCGAACGCGTCCTTTTGCGCTTTCAGGGCGGCAGACTGTTGTAATTCGGCTGCTTCCCTGGCCCGGTCGCTGAGCGTTGAGCGTTGAGCGCCTGCTCGCGTGTCGTGTACGGAGTTGAGCGTTGAGCGTTGTTTTGTCGGTCTTCCCATACGAGTTCCCACATCAACTGGTCGATGGTGTCACATCCGGCTCTGACGGTCTTGACTCCGGCTCGTGCGAGTTCGGCGTGGACGGCTTGCCAGCCAAGTTCGAGCGGGATTTCGCCCCAGGTCGCTTGTTCCCAGCTTTCCGCCAGGCCCGTCCTGCAGCATGCCGTGCAGTAGAAGGCATGCTCGGACGGGTAAGCGCGTTTGGGTCCGCGAATCTCCCATCACCTGCGACTTGAAAATCCTCAGCTTTCCGGGCATTGAAGAAAATCTCGGCTGATCGCGCAATGAGTTCATCGCGGACGTTGTCATCCAGAGAATCCTGCCAAGCAATTGCCGCCCGATAAAGCGTATCCGGTTTCTCGCAGTAGGGTGCGATTTCTTTGCCGTCATGCACGCAGATAAAGGCGAGAGTACACATGGTGAAATAGGCCAACGGATCTGCGTTCAGAACGGCTTGGCCTTTTTCGGATTCACTGAGCTTGTCGAAGTCACATTTATTCTTCGCAAGCAACTCTTCGGTTTTTTGAAATGTCTCAAGAAGGCGTTGCATAATCCCGGCAGCCTTCAAAAGCAATTTCCGGCCTTCATTAAACGCATGAAAGCTATAGCCGGCTACGTCAGCGGGATACCGTTTTAGTGCAGCATTAATCTTGCTTGCCTCGTTCGGATCGGCCGCGGCGAGCACGTCATCCAATTGATCAGTGATTTCAGCTTTGGGCATTCGCTTCCTCCTGTTTCGTTTCGATGATGACCGGATGTTTCATGTCGATCCGTACTGCAGCCGGCTTCCTAGAGATGATGGGAAACAACCGCAGAGGATTGATGCTGACCAGAAATGTCTTCTTGCCTTTCCGTGCTACGACAAATTCTTTGGGGCTCTCGATCAATCGATATGACGCCGGCAATGCGACTTTATTTCCGCATCCAAAGAGAAGGTTACTGATTTGTAGCATTCGCTTCCTCCTGTGTGATTGGGTGGCAGAATTTGACGGCCCGGACGTTGCCCGTATCGGTGGCGATCAACCGGCGTTGTAGCCGTTGGAGTTCCGGTTTGGGCAGTATCTTGAACAGCAGATCATGGTAGTTTTCGATGGTCGCCAACACGTAGCTCCGCCAGTCTTCTGGCGCGGCGATCCTGAACCGCTCCGATTCGTGGAAAATCTGGATCGCGCGATTAAGCTTCGCCGAGGCCGTGAAATTGAATCGGCGCATGTTCGGTCCGGTCGTCATAGGATTTTGGCGATCCAACCTGAGATCTTCCTGGCCCAGCAGGAACGCGATCAGATCGATATTGTCGAACGTCAGCTTACCGTCGCTGGCGAGAACGGTTCTCTTGATCTCCGGGCCTGTGATCTGCTCGATATAAAGACGGCGGCCGCTCGGGAACGGGCGCCGAATGGCGCAGGGTGGGCCATGTATGATTTCCATCAGCCGTTCGCGGTTGTGGAAATAATCAAGACACCGGCTGATCCAGTGATCGGGATGTTCCCGGATCATGTCCCGGTGATGGTCGCAACGATGCTTGATCGTTTCGGCCAGATCGGATTGCTCGAACCGGAACTCGAAGTACCGTTCCCCCGCTGCTTCACGGTGCACGAGACTGTCGCCACCGGCCCACGGTTTGATCTCATTGGTGGCGCACACGATCGCAGCCACCATCGTGTAACGGGTGAAACTGAAAAATTCCTGCGGCTCATCGTTACTCCGATAGGTCGGAGCGGTTATCTCGGGGATGTCCATGTCAGGGAGGGGAGGGCCTCAGTAGCGCGGGCGTCTCGCCCGTTTTGGTTCTTTCCGGTGCGGAGATAGGCGGCAGCGCGGGCGTCTCGCCCGTTTTGGTTCTTTCTGGCACCGAGACATTGGTCAGAACTTGCGTGGCCGCAGTGATCCAGAGTTGCTTCTTCGCGCGGTCCTGGCGCAGCACGCGATCAAGGCTGTTCCGGGAAAATCCGAATTCGACGCGCAATTTCTCGGTTTGCGCAGGTTTCAATTGGGGCCACAACTCGGCCACAGCGGCATCGAGTTCGCTCATCGGCGTCTGTTTGACCGGTATGGGCCGAATCATTTTGCTCGCGTGTCGTTTACGGAGCTGGCTTCTGCTATCCCGTGATGCCCGCCGCCGCGATCGCGCTGTAAGCGCCGAATGCAAATTGATCGTGGTTTTCATCCGCCTCGACGTGCACGAGATAAACCGTCCCGCCACCGAGCGCGGTCAATCCGCTGATTGAACTGGCGATCACGCCGCTCGAAATGTGTGAGGCCAGAGCCGAGGCCGCGCCCTTCAAAGCGTACCTCCCGTCAAGTGACGTCCTGCCGCCACTATAAAAACTGAAGCCCGCCGGATCGCCATCCTCATCAAACAACTCGGCCACCTTGGTATCCAGTTTCTGTTTTGCCGATTGCATGATGACGCCGACAATAGTGGCGACGCCGAACTGCAAACCTGCGACCCCCTTTATCGATGCGGACATAAATCAAGTCTCCACGTGACGTTGGATTGCGAGGATCTGCACGATGACCGGCGCGGTATCGGCCTTTGCGTGAACCTCAGTTTCGCCTTCGGCCAGTTGCACGATCACTACGTCGCCATTCGCTGCCGCGACCTGGTCATAGACGTTCGCCGCCTTGCCAATGCTGACGAAATTGTCGGGATCGATGTTCTTGATGCCGATGACCGCGGGTCCGATTACGCCGCCGAGATCGAGCGATATGTCCTGTGCATTGGTGATCTCGACGCTGTCGTCGATCATGACGGAATCGGCGTCGAATGTTTCGGAAGCGCTCAGCGAGGCGGTAACGGCGCCGGCTTGGTATGCGATCGACTTGGTGTAACTGGCCATATCGGTGGGGGCGAGGTGTCAACCCGCCTGCGCTAAACGACAGCTATGGCGGGCAGGCCCGCTCTCACAAAAGTTCCATCAACTCGCTAATATCGCCCCGATCTTTGTAGCCGCGAGCTTGCTCGCGGTTTTCTCTCCCAGCCATCATCCGCTCCCGCATTCTCCTCGCCCGCTCGATCTGTTTCCCGCGTCTGGTCAGCGTGATATATTCCTGCTCCGTCAGGTACAACGCGCAGCCATTGCCGATCGGTAGCCGTATCAATCCGTCGCTCATTCCTGAAAGGCAAGAATGTCAAAGGACCGGCAGCATGGTTCACCACCAAGACACCAAGACGCCAGGCGGCAAGGGCGGGCGGCTGGAGAACCGTCCGCCCTCGGGAGAGCCGGGCAGCGTGTAGGGTGCGCCGCCCGGTTTTTTGGGGAATTATTTTCCTGGCGGCCTGACCGCGGGCCTGGCCACCCCTCTGGCACTGCCCGACAGTGTGAGCGGGATGAGTTCTTTCAGATTCAATTCGAGCGCCAGTTTTTTGCAAATCGCATCCGAAAACCGTTGCTGGATCGCTGTAGGATAATCGACCGCGCAATTCGCCTCGTGTAATCGCACGAGCGCCGTGAACGTCTTGCCCATTTCAATATCAGCTTTTTCTGCCATCGTCGTAATTTCCTTTGATCGGTTTTGCAGCAATCTTCCTACCGAATTTTATCCCTCATCCATCCGCCCTCACGTGTCGCGCCGAAGCCAGGCGAAGGCGGATCCCTTCTTCACACGTCCTCCGGTTGCGCCCAGATGAAGATGTCAAATCGGTGCGTCCAGTGGCGATCTACCACCATCTTGTCGCTCTGGGCGAATTCCAGAATGGCGTGGACAAAGAAATCATCCACTTTCCCGCTCAGTTCGTCGGCCAGCGCATCCCAGAGTAGAATTGCCTCGCGGGCACCCACCAGTTTCTGCCATGCGGCTTCGCTGGTGTCATCCGCATTGGCCCAGAGATGAGTTTCGAGTTTCAGAAGATGCACGTTGAGCGCAGGCGTGAATTGCTTTATCCGGACCGCCTTCAGAATCAGACACGGTAGTTTGACGGTCGGGATCTTCGGCGTGCCATCGAGGTTTTCAGCCGAGACATCCGATTCGTAATGCCGGACGTCGCAACCGAGTTCGACCTTGTGCGTCGCCTTGTCCAGCAACCAGAGCCGGGCAGCTTCTTCAACCTTCCATTCCAGTGATTTTTCGGCGTTCATGCTTTTGTAGCCGCGAGCTTGCTCGCGGTCTGCTTTGCCCCGATCAAGATCAGGGCTATAATTCTGTTTCCATTTTCCTACCCGTTGAACGCCTTTGCCGCTTTGTCATGCATCGTCGCCACAAACTGGTCCATATCGCGCCTGACAAGATCGATTGCCCGATTCAACGCCGGCCCGCCCCATTTCCCTAGCCCCTCCGTCCAGCTCGTCGGCGATTTCGGATTGACCGATGTGTTGTAGATCTCGCCTTCGATCCCGTCGGATACCCGATGCGCGGCGATACTCCCGCCGTAGCCGGCCCGGGCGCGCCCGCCGAATGCCGCGGCTTCGGACATGGCGGCTGCAGCCTGGGCGCGCTTGAGTTTGGTGTATGCGGGCAGCCAGCCAGCTTTCATAAAAGCGATGCTGGCGAGTATGCTTTTCACCATCTGCCGGACTTTTCGCGAGAACTCCGGTTCCGGCGGGATCGGTTTCCCCACCCGCCGGCATGTGGCGGCATACCGCGCTTTGGCCAGGGTCGTGGCGGTTACGATCGTTTGCTTCCGTTTGAGCGGCTCGCCGGTCCGGATATTGCGGGTCCGATATGTCGCGCCAAGTTCGGCAGCGACCTTCGCGCGATCGGCCATGATCGTCTCATGCGCGGCCCAGCCGGCGATGTTCTGCAAAACGCGATTGACGACGTATGGCCCGTCGTGATCGACCGTCGCCGCGTATCGTTGCATGGTCGATTCGAGCGCGCGTTTGCTCGATTCATCAATTTCAAATGTGGCATTCATGGGTACACGAATCGGACGAAATAGACGCGAATGGCACGAAGCTTCGTGTACTTCGAGTCTTCTTCGTGAACTTCGTGCTTCTCACCCCTGCACTCCTTTGCAGAATATATTCGTCAGCGGACAGGCAAGCCCAGGATCCACATGGACGATGCGATAGGATTGTCCGTCGATTGTGAGGATCGTCCCACTGCGCATTTCGGGCAGATTGTCCATCTCATTGCAGATAAAACCGAGCGTAGGTTTTTCCATGAACCCGCCGCCATCCGGCAGCAACATCAGCATCTCGACAAGATCGCCGGGAATGATCGGGAAAGTTTTACCCGCGCAGGAAGCGGTTACACCAGGCGCGCGGACCGCTTGCGCCTGCCTGAATCCGTCCGCCATGTCGGTTTGAAAGCTCATTTTCTCCTCTATAAGCCCGGCGATTCACAAAACCGCCGCTACACCATGCCAATGATTCAGGGGACCTGGACAGCGGAGAGTGTGCCAGCATCGCTCACTGAGATCGTCCAGTTCGTGCCGTCGGGAGAAGCCGTCACCAGCGTCACACCGTTCGTCGTATTGACTGTCACATTATTCGTCGTCCAGATGGTCACCGCGTTCGTCGTCCAGACGGTTAATGCGTTCGTTGTCCAGATCGTCACATCGTTCGTGGTGTAGAGCGTCAGCGCATTCGTCGTATTGACTGTCACGTTATTCGTCGTCCAGATGGTCACCGCGTTCGTCGTCCAGACGGTTAATGCGTTCGTTGTCCAGATCGTCACATCGTTCGTCGTGTAAAGCGTCAGCGCGTTCGTCGTGTTGACCGTGACGTTGTTTGTGGTGTAAAGCGTCAGCGCGTTCGTCGTATAGACCGTGATGGCGTTGGTGAGGATATGAGACCCTAGCCACGCCAGAAATGATGCGTCCTGCGGCACGCCATTGGTGTCCAGCAGCAGAAATGACGTGGGCGCATTCGTGAGGCCGGGAGTTGTGAATGAACCGGGCTTTCCCCAAACTACGCCATCCGTTCCATTGCTGGCGGTGGCATTAAAGTACCAGGTATGCAGGCCGGTCAAGCCGGTGAGATTCGTCGAGATACAGCCATTGCTGGCATTGCTGGAGAGAACGGCATTGGTCCCCCAGGCGGCTGCGGAGGCGAAACCGTTGGTCAACCCCCAATAGAGCGTGAGCGTGGAATTGGTCGATGCTCCCACGATGCAGACCGAGACTGTAGCCGAGGTCCAAGTCAGAGATCCAACCGGGCCATTGGTCAATATCATGTCGCCCTGCGCGGTTGCCAATCCGCCAAGAATCCAGACGATCAGGAGGAATTTCAACAATCTCATGGTGTTGCTCCCTGCTCAACAAGGTGGCCGCCAACGCAGGTCAGCGTGACTGTCGATCCGTCCGCACCGGCCAAAATAATCGCGGTGGATGAAATGGGCGCATTCGAAACCTTGGAGAAATCGATGATCTGCTCTGAATAGCTGGCCTCGGAGAGCTTGTCGCCGGAGACGTATTCAAACCAGCGCGTGACGCCGGCGACGGTGGATTTGATCCGCCTGCCCGGACCGATCAGCGCAACTTCGGCAACCGACATCTGGGCGATGGCGTGGTCAATGGCGAGTACATTCAGCACATCCATGATTCAATTACCGCCTGCATCCAACCGTCTACCGCCTTTGCGGGTTCGACTATGCGGCGCCGAGCAGCGTGACAATGTGTTCGGGCTTGATCACAGTCACGCCCCAGGCCGCCGAGATCTCGTACCGGACCTGCCGGTATTGCGGGTAGAGTGCGAGTTCGAGGCTGATCCCGCTCCGGGAATCGGTAACCACCTGAACGTCGCGCGCCAAGTCGTTCTGCGGCCGGGCCGGCAACCGCGTGGCGAGCAGGACAGCGTTGCGACTGAAACCCACATTGCGACTTGAGGCCGCAACAATCGTGATTGCGCGCTCTGCGGCACCCTGGGCCTTGCGGATGCCGGGGGCATTGAGCGTGATGTATTCCCCAGCTGTCGGATTTACGGTGGATGTGGTCGACGCGACAACATATTTGTTGGTATCGTTGGCAAGCGTGATGATGTCGCCCGCCACTACCAATCCTGTGCCCGCCGTTTTGAGCGGCAATGCGACTTGGCCGACCGTTAACGCGCCACTGGCAGTACTGGCGCCGGAAATCGTGCCGGCAGTGGGCGCCGTGATCTGCGCCGATTCCTTGATCATGAACTTGTTCAGGTTCAGCAGTTCGCCGTCCCGCAGCGTCATGCTCGTGCCGGCTTCGTTCACCTTCGTCAACTGCGTCAGCGTGCGGAGCGCCGCGCCGGTCGTGGTGTCGAGAATAAGCGACCGCGTATCGAGCGGCGCGCCATTATCGTCCAGAATCTTCTTCAACTGCGCCGTTTCGCCCGTGTTCGTGCCGAACGGCGTGGTATTGGCCGTGCCATAAGCCCGGCTCGAACCGACGTACGCGGCGGTGTACACGTCCGATTCCATCTGATTGATGATGGCGCGGATCGCCTGTTCGATGATGTCCGTGACGATGTTGCCGTACACGCCGTCCGTGAACTTTAACCCCTTCTCCTCTTCACCGGTGAAGTAGAAGTCCGTCATCTTGTAATTGGTAATGCTGATGCTCTTGGTCGCCAGGTTCTTGTCGGCCGCCTGCGGTGATACATTGGCGGGCGCGATGTCGTTGAGCGATGCCACGGGCGCTGCCCAACTATACAGCGTCTGGTTCTTGGCCAGCCTATCGGCGGACGGATCACGATTGACCGACGGAATGAAGCCGACGAGTTCGCGGGACACTACGTCGAAACCTTTGACGACCGCCGGAATTAGACTGGTGAGTGTGTTGGGCATAGAGAGTTTCCTGGTTTACTGGATCGGTGACCGTTTACCTAGTCAGTGACCACGCCGCCTTCGTTGATGAACGCGAGCTGCGCTTTCGGTGAAAGCTTGTTGAATTCCTCGCGTTTCTTACTCTTCAGATCGAGATCGCCCGCGCCCGCGCCCGCAATCGCGAGACGCTTCTGGCCGAGTTTCGCCAGCTCCTCGTCCACCTTCGCCTGGACAGAGTTTTTCTCGATGGCCAATGCGGCGTCCGCGGCTGCCTTGTCGGCAGCGCGGGCATCCTGCTCGGTCTTCAGGGTGGTCTTGATGGTATCGCGCTCGGCGGTCAGGGCGCTGATCTGACCCTTGAGCGTCGAAATATCCGAATCCTTTGCGCTCAACTTGCCCTCCATCTCGGTCTTGCCGGTCTTGAGGGCGTCACGCTCGGTCGTAAGCGTAACGATCTTGCCTTTTTCGGTTTCAAGCGCCGTGAGAGCTTCGTCGAGTTTCATTGTCGCTGGGGTCGAGGTGTCAACCGGTATGTGCTTGAACCTGGCGAGGTTCAACAGGGCGAAGCTTTCCGATGCCACCCCTTCCACTTCATCGGCAAACCCGAGATCTACGGCACGTTTGCCGGTCATCCATGTTTCCGCGTCCATCCAGGCTTTAATCTGGGCGGGTTCCTGCCCGGTGCGGCGGGCGAAGATGTTCACAATCTCAGCGCGTCGTTGGTCGATGCGAACGGCAGCATCGCGGAGATCCTGCGAGGTGCCTTCCACGATGGCGTAGGGATCGTGAATGACCATTCGCGCCCCCTCAGCCATCGTGATTGATCGACCGGCCATGGCGATCACGGCCGCAATCGAGCCGGCCATGCTGTCCACCGTGACCCGGCAATTCTGGCTCCGCATGAAGTTGTAAATCGCCAGCCCTTCAGCAATATCGCCGCCGGGCGAATTGATATGGACATTGAATCTTTTCGCGCCTGTCGCCTTCAGCGCATCGATGAAATCCTTGGCGGTGCAACCCTCCGCCCCGATCTCGCCATAGATCAGAACATCCGCCTCGTCGGGATCTTCAAGGGCATTGTAAATCTTGAACCAATGTGGTCTGCTCACGCCATGGCGACGGTGTCAAAAGAAGTCGTGACCGGTGAACTTCTGGGCTGCCCTTGCGACTTCTTGATTGAGACGGAAACGGAAACGAATATAGGGACGGTGAGGGTGACGACGATCTTTCCCAAAATCATACGGCAGGATCAGTGGCTATTGATTATTCCGCCGCCGCATTATCCTTGGCCCACAGCGCAGAGCGCATAGCACGGAGCTAGCCTCAAGCTCAGTTTGCTTCCGGCGGTGCCGTCGAGGCGATGGTTTCGCGCTGGATGTATCGCTGCGAGATGCTTTCCGGGTCCACTCCGACGCGCCTGGCTTCGTCTTCGATCGCTTTCGCCCAGTTCGCCACATCGCGCAGCGCGCTGTAAGGATTGCGGCCGCGTTCCCGGTAATCCTCTTGCGGCGTCCGAATCCCGAACTTAATATCTTAGATTCGCCTTCGCATCGCGGCCGGCATCCACTGTCGACAAGGCGGGGCCGTACCATACAACCTTGTGCCAGTCTTTCGGGCGTGGCCGCGTAATCTTCAGACGCCCAGCCTCAAAGGTCAGCCAATTCCAGGACGGGAAACAAATGCGGTTTTCCACCAGCACCGCAATTTCCTCAAACCGCCGATTCGCCTTGGCCATCGCCGCCCGCAGGGTCGCGCCGCGTTCCTTGTGTATATTCTTCCAGTTCGCCGGCATACCCAGGTTGAGATAAATATCGCTTTCGAGCCAATCAATGAAATCACGGAACGCCGCCGTGGGCCGGTCGAATTGAAACGCCTTGAGGTCGTGCCCGGCATTAGCCCGGTGATAAACAATCGTGCCCGATTCGAGTTTTTCTTCAACAACGCCCGGGGCGAGTTTACCTGACTCGGCATCCACCGGCTCAGCCGGAGTGGCGGCTGCGTTGATCCAGTCTGCAGCGGAATCGGCATGACCGCTATCGTTCGTCTCGATCAGCGATTTCGAGGAGGCATTTTTGAGGAAATGTTTTTCGTATGCCACGATGTCGAAAATGTCGAGCCCCTGATTGATGCTCGCGGCAAACCACGGAATGCCGCGCGTGCCCGTATAGCGTTTCGGGTCGTAGAAATGGATGAAGTTCGCCGCGTCCACCGTAATGGCCCGGCGCTGGCCATTCTCCTTCTTCACGAGGATCCGGTAACCAAGCGGCGT
>Ga0187886_1001251_pt1 | contig 24086 bp, 22 predicted proteins | sample June2016WEW_20_1_FD_133001 | JGI IMG/M metagenome (GOLD analysis project Ga0187886, IMG submission 133001) | Peatland microbial communities from SPRUCE experiment site at the Marcell Experimental Forest, Minnesota, USA - June2016WEW_20_150 | ecosystem: Environmental > Terrestrial > Soil >... | reverse complement strand
GGTCGTCGTGGATCTCGCGCTGGATCGCGAGTTCGATTACCGCATTCCCGCACATTTGGCGGAAGCGGTGCACATCGGGTCGCGCGTGGCGGTGCCATTCGGACGAACAACGGCGCGGGGGTACGTGGTCGGGCTGGCGGACTCGTCGGCTTACGACAAGCTCAAAGAGATCGGCGACGTCATCGGCAAGAAACCGCTGCTGGGCGACAAAATCCTCGAACTCACCCGCTGGATGGGCAAGTACTATTGTTGCCCCGTCGAGTTGGCGGTGAAATGCGCCCTGCCGGAAGTCGTCCGCAAAGCGAAGATCAGTTGGAAGGAACGGCAGTTCGTCAAGGCGAAGAAAATCTCGAACGAAGAATTCGCCAGGCTGCTGAAGAAGGCGAAGAAACAGGCCAAAGTGTTGCAGGTGTTGCACGACTCGGACGGGATGTTCGTTTCCAAGCTCATCGAGTGGGCTGACACCGACGCGGCGACCGTCAAGCGGCTCGCGGCGAAGGGGTACGTCGAGATCAGCGAGCGGACGGAGGAACGCGACCCGTTCGGCGGCGAGGTTTTTCTGCCGACCGAGCCGTTGCCGCTCACGGCGGAACAGCAGACGGCGCTCGATCTGTGCAAGGCAGCGATTGATGGGGCAACAGAAAGTGGGAGCGACCTCAGCGCCGCGATGGTCGGGGCACCAAGGCCCCTCCCACATTCAGCTTCTTCTAAACCCATCCTCATCCACGGCGTGACGGGCAGCGGCAAGACGGAAGTCTATTTGCAGGCGATCGAATACGCCTTGCATCAAGGCAAGGACTCGATCGTGCTCGTTCCCGAAATCTCGCTGACGCCGCAGACGGTCGAACGGTTCCGCGCACGCTTTCCGAAACAGCAGGTCACCGTGCTGCACAGCCATCTCAGCGAAGGCGAGCGGCACGATCAATGGCACAAGATTCGGGACGGCCACTCGCACATTGTGATTGGCGCACGCTCGGCGGTGTTTGCGCCCGTGCAGGCATTGGGGTTGATCGTGGTGGACGAGGAACACGAGACGACCTACAAGCAGGAGGAAGCGCCGCGCTACAACGCCCGCGACGTGGCGGTAATGCGCGGCAAGCTCGAGCGCGCCGTCGTCGTGCTCGGCTCGGCCACGCCGTCGCTGGAATCGTTCTACAACGCGCGGCGGGGCCGCTACGCGCTGGCGACGTTGTCGCGCCGCGTTGATCACAAGAAGATGCCGCTGATGCGCATCGTGGACATGCGGCAGGAGGCGATTCGAGCAAAGGGCCTCTACGTGCTGTCGCACAGGTTGCGGGACGCGATCCATGCGCGGTTGGAGAAGAGCGAGCAGGTGATTCTGTTTCTGAATCGACGCGGTTACGCGACGCATCTTTTCTGTCCGAAGTGCGGGTACGTGGCGAGCTGCCCGAATTGCAGCATCACGCTGACCTATCATCGCAAGGCGGAGCAGTTGCTTTGTCACCTGTGCGGTCACGTGGCGGGCGTGCCGAAGGTGTGTCCGAATCCCGAATGCCGCGATCCTGCGATCCGCTATTCGGGAATGGGCACGGAGAAGGTCGAGGCGGCGATTCAAAAGGCGTTCCCGAAGGCGCGCGTGCAACGGATGGACTCGGACATGATGACGAGGAAGACGTTGTATCGGGAAATTCTCGGCGCGTTTCGCGTCGGCAAGATCGACATCCTCGTCGGCACGCAGATGATTGCGAAGGGATTGCACTTTCCCAACGTGACCCTGGTCGGCATCATTTACGCCGACATGGCCCTGCATCTGCCGGATTTTCGGGCCGGCGAACGGACGTTTCAGTTGCTGGTGCAGGTGGCGGGCCGAGCGGGCCGGGGCGACGTCGAAGGCGAAGTCATCGTGCAGAGTTTCACGCCGTATCATGGCGCCGTCCAGTATGCACGCCAGCATGACTACCTCGGCTTCTACGAACAGGAGATCGAATTTCGGCAGCAATTGCGCTATCCGCCTATCACGCGCCTGGTGTGCATCACGGTGCGCGGACGCAGCGAAGACAAGGCGAAGTTCGTGGCTGAGGCACTAGCCAGAGATTTGAAGAAACAAGCGGCACCCGACGTGTTGATGGGCGGACCGACACCGGCGCCGCTGGCGAAAATCCAGAACCAGTATCGGTTTCAAATCATTCTGCGCGGCGAGCAGATCGTGCGGTTGACGGAGGCAGTTGGCAGAGTGGCATCCTCCACGAAACTTCCAGACGATGTGAACATGACCATCGACGTGGATCCAGTTTCGCTGTTATGAGTGCCAAACCCTCAGCGCCTCTGGGGCCGGGTTCTATGGGAGACGAATCCGTGGGAGCGGATTGTATCCGCGACCGGCCCGGCATGGGATCGCGGTTGAAAACCGCTTCCACAACAACCAGGATTTGCCTTGCAGTTTTTGCCGTTGCCCTCGCCGTTCGGCTGCTCACCCTTACCTTTTGGTTGCCGAGGCTGAGGCCCGATGTCGACTTGGATTCGTACCGCTCGTTGGCGCAACACGTGGCGGCAGGGAAAGGATTTGTCGCAATCTCAGACGCTGGACAGGAATTGCCAAACGTCAGTCGAACGCCGGTGTACCCGCTGTTTTTGGCGGCACTGATGCGCGTCGGTGGCGACAAACTCGGGCTGTTTCTGGCAGTCCAATGCGTGTTGGGGGCGGTAGCCTGCTTGTTGACGGTGATGCTTGCTTCCCGCTGGCTGTCTTGGGCAGGCGCGACCGTAGCGGGCTTGGTGGTGGCGGTCGATCCTAACTCGATTGTGCGCTGCGTGGATTTGCGGACAGAAACCTTGTTCACGCTGCTGCTGATTGGGGGTGCGTGCGTGCTCACGTGGCGAGACAAGCAATTGTGGGGTTGGGTGCTCGGCGGATTCCTGTGGTCGCTCGCCGCGCTGTGTCGGCCCATTGCGGTGTGGTTGTGGGTCGTGGCCCTGATTCTGGCATTCACGACGCGGGCGAGTTGGCCCAAGCGATTCTCTTATCTCGCCCTGTTTCTCATTGTCTACCTGCCGCTGGAAGGTGTGTGGGCAGCACGCAACATGAGGTTGACAGGGCGATGCTTTGTCTCGACGATTGCGACCTACAATTTACTCATGTATCGCACAGCCGGGGTGGAGGCGGATCGAACGCGCCAGCCGCTGGAGGTCGTTCAGCGACGGTTTCTGACGGACTTCGGAGACATTCAATTTTTCGATGGCCGCGCAGCTTTCGACTCGAAGTTGCAGACCTACAAGCGAACGGCGGCCCGCATTCTTTCCTCAGCCACTGCGCTGGTGGCGAAGCAGACCATCGTGGGCTGGGTCAAAGTGCTGTTTGGCCCGGGCGCACGCAGCATTGACAATATGTTGCGGGAAGCCGGCAGTCCGCCGCGATGGTGGCCGCCGCTGTACACGTTGGGGTTGATCGTCGCGGCTTTGCTGAGCCTCGTTGGTGTAATCAAGCTCGGTCGCGAAGCGACTATGATGTGCGCGGTCGCGCTCTATTTGGTTTTGCTGGCCGGCGGACCAGAGAGCAACAGCCGGTTTCGTGTGCCGATGACGCCAGTACTGGCGATCTTGGCGGTTGCGGGCGCGGTTTCCGTTTGTAGCCGCGAAGCGTCTTCACGGCAGAACCCGAAGAATGGCGAGGCCCGCGAATGAGACCCGCAATTGTCATAGTGGAGTGAGGCGATGGCTACCGGAATCTTTATCACGGGAACCGACACTGGCGTTGGCAAGACGTACGTAGTGGCGGCCATCCTCGCCGAATTGCGGCAAGGCGGTGTGAAGGCAGCGGCATACAAACCAATCTCGTGCGGTGAGGGGGGCCGAGCCGATGCAAAAATCTACTGGGAACTGATGGATCGCGAGCAGCCGCTTGATGTCCTCAACCCGGTTTATCTCAAGCATCCGCTTGCGCCCAGCGTGGCGGCCAAGCTGGATCGGCAGCGAATCGATCTGGCAAAGATCCGCTGCGCCCACTCACTACTCACCACTCACTACTCACTCGTTCTGGTCGAGGGTGCCGGTGGGTTGCTAGTGCCGATCAAGCGAAACTATTTCGTGGCAGACCTGGCGAAGGAGTTGCGGTTGCCGTTGGTGATTGTCAGTCGGCTCGGCTTGGGAACGATCAACCACAGTTTGCTCACCGTGCGGCAAGCGCAGGCGATGGGATTGAGGGTGAAAGGCATTGTGCTGAACGACACCCTCGGGCGGCGCGGGCTGGCGGAGAGAACCAACGTCACCGCCGTTCCTGAGTTGTGTGGTGTGCCCCTGCTCGGCGTGATGCCGCATGGGCCGAAGCGACGTCGCGCGGCAGCCAAGCGCATCTGCCGCGCGCTGTTCCGCTGATTCGCCCGCTAAGCCGAAATCAAGCAAACGGAATTCCCCTCAACCTGACCTTCTCCCCGTAGAACGGGGAGAAGGGATGCACTGCTGGTCTCCAACACCAGTCACTAAACGGTGAACACCGACAACAAAGAAGATCTCCTCTCCCCGCTTTGCGGGGAGAGGATGAAGGTGAGGGGCCTCCATAACCCAACTGCATCGTCCCCGCTACGAGCCTTTGGCTGGCCCTTCCATCTTCTTGATGAACGCCGAGAACAGGTCAATCGGCACCGGCAGGAATGTCGTGGTGTTGTGCTCGCTGGAAATCTCCCGCATCGTCTGGAGAAACCGCAACTGCAGCGCGATCGGTTGCGTCGCGATCATCGCGGCGGCCTGCACCATCTTTTCCGCGGCTTGGAATTCGCCCTCGGCGTTGACGATCTTGGCGCGGCGTTCGCGCTCGGCCTCGGCCTGTTTGGCCATCGCGCGCTTCATGCTGTCGGGCAGCACCACGTCCTTGACCTCCACCGCCGTGACCTTGATACCCCACGGCTCGGTCTGACGGTCAATGATCTCCTGGAGCTGCAGGTTGATCTTGTCGCGCTGGGCCAGCAACTCGTCAAGCTGCGACTGGCCGAGCACGCTGCGCAGCGTCGTCTGCGAAATCAACGAACTGGCCTTGAGAAAGTTCTCCACCTTGACCACCGCCGCCGCCGGGTCCACCACGCGGAAATACACCACGGCATCCACGGTCACCGGCACGTTGTCGCGGGTCATGACCTCCTGCTTCGGCACGTCAATCGTCACCACGCGCAGGTCCATCCTCACCATGCGATCCACGATCGGGATCAGGAAGATCAGTCCCGGGCCTTTCGCGGCCTGCAGCCGGCCGAGTCGGAAAATGACACCGCGTTCGTACTCGCGCAGAATGCGAATCATCTGCGGCAGTACGATCGAGCCTAACACGAAGACGACAACGACCCACGGGATCAACTTGAGTAATGAACTGATTGCGTCTGGCATGACTGCGCCTCCTGTCAACTAGTTTTTGGTTTCACCTGTAACGTCAGCCCCTGCGCGCCCGTAATCTCGGCATCCTGACCCTGCTCAATCGGCACCTCGCTGACCGCATTCCAATACTCTCCTTCGACAAACACCTTGCCACCCTGCGCGTCAATTCGCGTCAGTGCCTTCACTGTCTTACCATGCAGGGTTTCCTTGCCTGTCTTCACGGGCAGTTGCTGCGCTCGGAGTCCCGCCCCGACCACGAAGATGAAAAACAACGCCGTCACGACGGTGGCCGGGATGATCCAGCTCAACGACAGCCGTAGAAACGGGTCCGAGCGGTCAAACAGCATGAGCGCCCCAAGGAAGAATGCGGCCACGCCGCCCGCGGTCAGCACCCCGTGCGTCGGCGCGAAGACGTCGATGATAAACAACGCCGCCGCCACCGCGATCAAGGCCAAGCCAGCCGCATTCATCGGCAGCACCGCCGCCAGGTACAACAGCACCACTAGCGCGATCACGCCGGCCACCCCCGGTAAAATCGCGCCAGGACTTGTCAACTCACCGATGATGCCGTACATCACGATTAGCGTCAGCACAAGCATCATCTGCGGATGCGCCACGACCTGAAACACCTTTTCGCGAATTGACATCGAAATCTCCGTCACCGTGGCCGCTGCCGTCTTCAGCTTCTTGGAGTTGACCTCGCGTCCGTCCAGTTGTTTTAGCAAGTCGTCGCGGTCTTTGGCGATGAAATCAATGACGTTCAAATCCAGCGCCTTTTCCGCCGTAATGGCCGAGCTTTCGCGCACCGAGGACTTGGCCCAGTCGGCGTTGCGCTTGCGTTTCGCGGCGATGGTCTCGATGTAACTGCCGTAGAAGTTTTCTAGCTTCTCCTTCATCGTCTTGTCGACTTCGCCGACGCCGACCGTGACGGGGTGCGCTGCGCCGATCGCAGTTGCCGGCGCCATTGCGGCCACGTCTGCCGCGATGGTGATGAAACAACCCGCACTGCCCGCCTGCGCCCCCGGCGGCGCGACATACACGACCGTTGGGACAGGTGAATTGAGGAATTTCTGGACGATGACCTTGGTGGAATCCAGCAACCCGCCCGGTGTATCGAGTTGGATGATCAGGCACTGCGCGCCGTCAGCGGATGCTTCGTCAATCGCGCGCGAAATGTAGCTGGCCGTGGCGGGCCCGATCGCGCCTTCCACCTTGATCAGGCACACGTTTTCGCCGCGCGCCGGAAAGGCCGACGCAACGAACAGCAGAACAACCGCAATCAAGCCCCACCGTTTCATAGTTTCGTCATACTATCATAACGCCCACGATGAATAACAGAAAATTTTCCAACGCCACGACGGCGGCGGATCTGGGCACTGCCACCAGACGAGATGGGGAAGATGTAGCCACCCCGACACTTAGTGTCGGGGTGCCGGGATGCGCCCCCGCGATGGCCGCGCGCATCTTGTTACTACCACCGGATTGTAGCCCCGAACGCGTTCGGGGCAAGTCGTACCTCATCGGCCATCACAAAGGCCGCGAGCAGGCTCGCAGATACAACCACCCTATCGGCTATCGCTGAAGCCATACGGCGATCTGAAGACTCCACATCCGAATGGGTGCGGAAAGCGTTGCTTTTCGTAGCAAAAGGCGAGAAAAGAGCGGTGTGAGATTGGACGGCGTTTTGGATGCGGCGAGCCTTGAACTCGCAATCCGCGATTGTAAGGAACGCGGGCTTGCCGATTATGGAGCAAATGCAAAACCGGCACCCGATGAAGCGGTTAAGGCAAATCTGGTTGTTGTTACCAGCTTCGAGCCAGACGTTGAAGTCCCACCATTTACCAGAATCGGTAAAAACCAAGAAATTGTGAGGATTCCAGATTTTTTCGTCACTCCACCGCAGGGGCGATACACGCAAAAAAACGCTGAAGTTATTTGTATGTTTTCCAGCACAAATAGTGAAAGTTCTATTCCCAGCATTCGCCCAAATCCCCCTAGTGTAATGGTGATGTATCCAAACCCTAAAATAATTCACGACCCTAATGATATACATTACGCATATCATGCTACTCAAAATCCCGATGAGATTCTTCTCGGTGTCAGTTCGGTTCTCATCCATTGTTGGAATAAGAGTCGGAAACCTGTCTGGTAAAGCGCATTTGAAGCCGGGAGAAGTCGCGTTTTTCGTACCGCAAAAGGTTTATTGATGTTTTCACGAAGGAAAATTGCATGGATTGGGCCGGTTGCAATGGGAGTTTCAAATTAGGGCACTACCCGATCTTTTCATTGCTTGGCAGTGGCACGAACTGTTGGTAGAGTGGCGGCTGCTTCACGATCAACCCCGAAGGCTTTCGGGGTAAAGGAGTGTAGCAACTGCGATGAGCAACGCGCAACCAGACTCATCCCGATCCGACCGGGATGAATTGCAGCAACTGCGGGAAGAAATCCGCCAGCTTAAGCACAAACTGACGGAGGTCAGCCGCAAGATAGAGGAAATCGCAGCACGGACAGCGCCGGCACCACCGCAACCGATAGTGATGCCGCCACCGTTGCCGCCGAGGGCTACAGAGTTTTTGCCTCCAGTCGCCTCCGCTGCAAGCCAGTCTGGAGCGCTGCCGCAATCGCCGCCCCAGATTGTAGGGCAACCGCCCCGGTTGCCGCCGTCACAACCTCAGGCAGCCCCGAACGCTTTCGGGGTTGCCCTACAACAACCCGTGCCGCCCGCCGAGCCTCGGGAATCTTTCGAGGTGAGACTCGGCACGTACTGGCTGCCACGGATTGGGATGGCGGCGTTGTTGACGGGCATGGTGTTTTTCGCGGCCTACATCACGCCGCGATTAACCGTCCCGCAAAAGGTGGCGGTCGGTTATTTGGCGTGCGTGGTGTTGGGCGCCTTGGGATTGTGGCTCGATAAACGGATGCCGCAGTTTGCCCGGATTCTTCAGGGCGGTTCGCTGGCGCTGGCGTATTTCGTCACCTACGCGGCGCATTTCGTCGAGGCGTTCCGAGTAATTCACAGTCCCGCGCTGGCGCTCACACTGTTGACGCTGGTCGTCGTCGCGATTGTCGGCGTGGCGCAGGAGCGGCAATCGGCGACGCTGGCGGGGATGGCGTTGTTCTTCGGTTACTACACGTCGGTCATCAGCGGCGTGACGGGGTTCACTCTTGCTTCGAACGCGGTGCTGGCGCTGGCGGCGCTGTTTTTCCTGGCGCGCAACCGCTGGGTGCACATCTCCTACGGCGCAGTGCTGGCGACTTACCTGACTTACATGATTTGGGTCTGGAAACTGAATCGATTCGGGGACCTGGAGCGATTGGTTTTCGACTCCGCGTATCTTGGCGAATCGGATTTTCGGCTGCGCGCTGCCTTCCTGTCGTTGTACTGGGTGTTGTTCGCAATCGGCGGACTGATCGTCCGGCGCGAGGCGCTCGCTGCTGCCGAACGGAACGGATTTCTCACGCTGAACAACGCCTTTTTCTTCGTGCTGTTCACGCTTCTCATGCACCACGCGCATCCCAACCTCCAATGGCAATTCCAATTCTGTTTCGGCGGCGCGCTTCTAGTCTTGTCGGCCATCGCTTATCGGCGTTACCAACCCGAACGCCTCGTGATGGACACGCTATTCGTGCAAGGATTGGGCGTTGCGACGCTGGGGCTGATCAGCTACTTCAAGGGCGTGAGACTGGTGGCTGCGCTCGCGCTCGAAAGCGCGTTTGTGCTGATGCTGGCGCGAGCGATGAAATCGCGTTGGGTCGCTTGGATCGGGCGCGCAACGTTCGCAGTGGCAGCCGCGTATGCTTGGGGAAAATACCCGGAAGACTGGGATACCCCGATGATTTGGGGCGTGGCGTTCGCGGCGGCGGTTGGGCTGGTCTGTGCGCGGCTCGAGAAACGACCCGCAACCGAATATGAGACGCTGCCTTTCAATCCGAGCAGCCTCTTCTTCGCGCTGGTGTCCACGGTGCTCGCGATGGTTGCGGCTCGGCAGCATTTCGATGCGGATATGCGGCCGTGGGCGTGGATTGCCGGAGCCGTCTTGATGGCGTTGATCGGTGGGGCGCTGAGAACGAGCGAGATCGGATGGTCGGCCCACTTGCCGTTGGTGTGGGCCAATGCTGCTTTCTACTCGGCCAAATTCAATGACGAGCCGTGGCCGCTGGCTCAAGCGCTGGCCTTGGTCGCCGTAACACTCGGGTTCGGAGTGTTTCTGCGGCGGCGAACAGACTCGGCCGTCCGCGCCGAAGATTCTGCACCGGCGGCTGTGCCTTCGGCCATCGTGTTCGCGCCGTACGCGTTTGTCGCCACCGTTGCGGCGGTCGTGGTCACGGCGGATCATGCGCCTGAACGATGGCTGCTGAGCGTTCTGGCTGTTGAAACGCTTTTGTTGATTCTCGCGGCGGGGACGGTCGGCGAAGGAACTTACGCCGTGCTCTCGCTGATCCCGCTGGCGACGGGGACCATCGATTATCTTGCCAGCGGCAGGGCATCGCCGGGCAGTTGGTGGGCCAACGCGCTGGTGGCCGTGGTATTGCTTTGCATCGCGCAACGTGTGGCGAAGATGAGGGGTGAAGCGTTTCGACTGTCGAAGGAATTGCAGCGGCTGATTCCAGCCCTGATCGTGGTGGCGATCACGGCGCTCGCGGTCGTGACGCTGCGGCGGCTGGTGGCGCGCGAGTTTCTCACCGCGAGCTGGTCCGTGTGCGGGTTCGCGTTGTTGGCGCTCGGATTTGCGGCGAAGGAACGTTCGTACCGTGTCGCCGGGTTGATCGTGCTCGGATTGAGTCTCGGACGCGCACTGCTGTACGATCTGGCGCGATTGGAGGTTGTCTATCGCATCCTGTCGTTCATTGGTCTCGGCGTCATCTTGCTCGTGCTCGCGTTTCTCTACACCAAGAATCGCGAGAAGATCGCGAAGTGGCTGTGAAGCCGATGACCAGTCGCAGCTTGGGCGGCGCGGTGAGCCACCGCGCCCTACCACAACTCCGGTAGGGCGGGCTGGCCCCAGCCCGCCGTTCCTACGAAGCAGCCGCTTCCTGCATGATTTTCACGCCGCGGGTGGTGCCGATGCGCGTCGCGCCGGCGGCAACCATCTTTTTGAGATTGGCCAGCGTGCGGATTCCGCCGGAGGCTTTGACGCCGATCCCGTGCGGTTTGACGAGCCGGCTCATCAACGCCACGTCTTCGACCGTCGCGCCGCCGGTGCTGAGTCCGGTGGAGGTTTTGACGAAGTCAACGCCCGCCTTCACGCAGAGTTCGCAGGCCCGGACTTTCTCGTCGTGCGTGAGCAGGCACGTCTCGAAGATGACCTTGCAGAGCGCGTCCGATTCCCGAACGGCTTGCACCACGCTCTGGAGATCGGCGAGCACGACGGCATCGTCGCCGGCCTTGAGCGCGCCGATGTTGATTATCATGTCGATCTCGCTCGCGCCGTCGCGCAGTGCAAACCGGGTCTCGTACACCTTCGTCTCGGTCAGATTCGCGCCGAGGGGAAACCCGATGACCGTGCAGATTTTGACGTTGGAGCTTGCCCCGCTTCGAGCGGGGCCGGTCAGCGCGGTGGCAGCGCGGCGCACGTGGCAGGGGTTCACGCAAACCGACCAGAACCCGAACTCGCGCGCTTCGCAGCAGAGACGGGCGATGTCGCCGGCGGTGGCTTCGGCCTTGAGCAGAGTGTGGTCAATCAACGCGGCGATGTTCATGAGAAAAACGGCGCGCTCCTGTCGGGCGAAGCCGATGGCAGTGTAGCAAGGGCTGTCACGAACCCGCAAGTTCCCTCTGATCTCGCCGAAATTTTCGAAGCGTGGCCTTTTCCCAATTGACTTCGAGCCAAAACACTCTATAGCATCAACACGGTGTGCGGATTAAACACTCAAACACGAGGAGAAGAGCCATGAAACAGAACAAAGTAATGGGAGAAACGATGACGTACATTGTATTGGTGGCGCTGTTTGTCGCTACCAGTGCGATTGCTGAAGCTGCCAAGATTCCCGATGTGACTGGCCAATGGAAACCCACAGTGGGGGTGGGTCCTGCAGTGGGTGTTACATATGAGAACGTCTTAGATCCAAACGGTCAGCCTGTGTATACAGTGCATACAAATGCCCCAACTGGCACAACAGGTCCTATCATCGATATTAGCTCTCAGAACGGAAGAGTCTTTGCTGGTCATTGGGTTAGCGGGGCTACGACAAACGCGCTAACTGGCGCAATAATGGAAGACAATACAATCACGATGCAAGCGTCTGGCAATATCAACAGACACCTCTTTTTTGGAAAGCTGTTTATTTCGGGTAAAAAGAGGATAATCAAAGCGACACTACATGGTTGGGACGATTTAAGCCTGACATCAGAACCCAGTATCGATACCGGTTATTACTATTTTGAAGCTACGGAACAGTAGCCCGATGCCGTTGCTCCCAGTTCGCAATCATATAACCCGATCTGAACCCTTTCCTTCCCCTGCGCCAGCTTCTTTAGTCTTTCGGGGGCTGGTGCACGAAGCTAGGAACACCCTCCCGTACCTTCTCCGCGCCTCTGTCCAGCGCGCGCAGACTTGGACGATCCATCTGCGCAACCGCGTCGTCAGGTGGGGGGAAGAAGTCGAGAGGGGAACTGGGGCGGGTATCCCGTCTCCGTGTTTCTCTTACAGAGCGGTCTCGCTTATAGTAGTCGCTAGGCGTTGGCGGGCTGGTGATGCAGCGCCATGAGTTGTTGCGCCCGCAACACGAGCATGGCGTAGGTGCGGCCATTGTTATCGACGAATTCGATCTCGAAGGCATCGGGTGCGAGGATTTCGACGACGGTGGCGACCTGACCCCGTCGCAACCCCCGCTCTGGCAAGTCTTCGGTCAGTGCCACCACATCGAGCAAATGGATCGCGTTCTCTGCCATGACGCCTAAAGCATAGAACACTCACCTGATAAATCGCAAGTTGCTGTAGGCCGACTCTATGAGTCGGCGAGATTCACCGGAAGCTACGGCACGCCGCCTCGCAGAGGCGGCCTACAAACATTTGTGAGACGTCATCGGCTTGTGTTTGTTGGCGGTTTCGTCTATCGTCCCTGAAATTTGGACCGAGAACCTGCATTAATCTCAATGGTGACTTGGAAGGGGTGGCGACAATCGTGAGACGGGCCGAGACGCTTGTGACTGTGCCTCTTGGAGAAAAGGATTCGCGGGATACAGACGTTCCCGTTGTCCATGTCGTGCAGACGATGTAGGTGAATAGAGAATTCATACGCAGATGTTTCAAGGGACGGGGATATGATTTTTGTTCCGTAACGATTCTTCTGCTGTTTTTCATCCTGCTTTTCCGCATCCGGTCTTCCCTGCCCGTGATGCAAGACAGTTGGTATCATCTCGATGTCGTGAGGGCATTTTTCGAGAGAGGCCCCACGCTCCATGCTTGGTGGGAATTTGCTCCGTTCGGCAGACCGCATCTTTACTCGCCGTTGTTTCATTTGGCAGGCGTCGCCATCCTTCACGTTACCGGTCTGAATCTGGTGGATCTGGCGAGGCTTTACGATGTCGTTACCTTCCCGTTGGTATTGCTGGCGGGCTGGTTGACGGCGCGTCTGCTCTTTGGAATGCGGGCCGCCTTCGTAACGCTCTTGCTCCTTTCTCTCAACATCGCGTTGCTGTTTCCGTGTTCGTTGATCATGATGCCGGGCACCTACGCCATGCTCCTCTGGCCGTTGGTGCATGTGCTGGTGCTGAGAAAGAAGATGGCTTGGGCTGTCTTTCTTCTTTCCGTGACCTGTTATCTTCATTTCGGGATTGCGGGTGTGGCGGCGTTCTCGTTGTTCCTGCTGGCTCTCTTCAGAAGGGATTATTGGAAAACCGTCCTCTTGGTGGTGGTATCCACTTGCGTAGTCTTCAGTCCCTGGCTGGTGCACCTTTATCGCCATCGCGAGTTTCTTCACTCGGGTGTGTCGCACCTCCCGGTTTTCATTCCTGTGTTTACCGTCCTGGCTGCTCTATTGGGGATCGTCTCCGTCATCAAGTGTCCCGAGAAAGAATCGCTGGCGGTTCTATCAACCATCATCGCCAGCGCGTTTTTCTTCTTCACGCTGCGAGACCGGTTCTGGATCTATGGCGGTTTTTCGTTCGCCCTGCTCGGCGGCTACGGTATCGAACGCTGCGCGAAGGAGCAAATTCGATGGGTCATCCTGATCTTGTTCATCAGTTGCGTGAGCGTCACCCCTTTCCTGAAACCATCCCAGACGAAGGTGGGTTTACCGCTACCGTTTCAAGGTGTTCCATGGCTTATGGCAACCCCTGGTTTGACTCTGGCTGAATGGCAAAAGGCAGACAAAGCTGCTGAGATCCCTCCTGCCGTGCCGGATGACATTGCGGCGTTGGCCCATTGGATAAAAGGAAGTGTCGAGATGGACGACATCCTCCTGGCCAACGACCCCCAACTTGGCGGCTATCTGTTCGCCCTCACCGGACGAAGGACGACATCTGGGCTGTGGAGTGAGGTTTATACCGACGAACTCAAAGAGAAGCTGGCAGGATATCTTCGCACCGGCAAAGGGTATTTCATTCTCCGGGGAGATGATGCCGAGGCCGCCAGGTTACTGGGAACTGCAACGTCTGTAACGGCATTTGGCAGATTCGGAGTATTCTATCGACCCTCCTGATCCGGTATCTGCGACCTGCTGACCCTGCTGGTAGGTCTTCAGTCAGTGCCCCTGCGCCAAGCCGTCTTGTGTTTGCAGGCGGTTTCGTCTATCGTCCCTGAAATTTGGACCGAGAACCTGCATTGATTTCATCAGTGATTGGAAAGGGGTGGCGACAATCGTGAGACGTGTCGAGGCGCTGGTGATTGTCTTTCTGGCGTGGGGCGCGGTTGCGACGGAGGTCGCACGGGCAGCCGATGCGTTGGCCAGCTTGAAAGAGTTCAGCTTGTTCAAGCAGGCTGATCTGAACCGGCTCTTGGACGGCGAGATTCTCGCGGAGCGCGGCTCATTGATGAATTTCCCCAACGGAATCTCGGCACAAACCTGTTTCGCGGTCGCCGGTTCCGCGGAAGACGTCGCCAAGCGATTGCAGGTCTGGGATCCTTCGCCGCACCGGGAGTTGAAGGTCTATGCGTTTCATCTGTTGCACAACCCCTGTGACATCGCCGACTTCAAGTCCTTGAGTTTCAAATCCAACGAACGTCCCGTGCGGTGGCTGCTGGACAAGACATCGGCCACCACGGAGAACAAGTCGGAACTCAACCTCAGCCGTGACGAAGCGCAGGCCCTGGCGCGCTGTCTGAAAACGAGTTCGGAGCCGGACAAGGCCGCGCATTGTTGGACGCAGCTTTTGCTGGCGCGTGCGTCGGTGTTTCAGCGCGACGGACTCGGCGGCAGCGCGCCGTACGAAGTTGCCGGGGAATCCGTGTCGCCTGCTGCGCAGCTCCGGACGATGCTGCGCGAGCAACTACAGATCGCGCATGAGTTTCTTCCGGTCCTGAAGGGCAGTGGTTTGATCGGTGGAACGAACAGTGCGCCATTGGCGCCGGCTTGCTACTGTAGTTTTTTTGAGGCGGATCATCACGCCACGCTGAGTTTGGGCGCCATCTATCACGGCACCGTCGGCGACCATTTCCAGGTGATGGACGAGGAATATTATGTCTGCGGCAACTACTACACTTCGGCGACCTTCTACGAAGTCTGGCCGATCCAGGTCGGGCAGAGGACGGGGGCGTTGGTGTGGCGGGGCGATTTCTTTGCCGCGCCGACCTTGTCGTTCACGAAGGGAACCGAACGGATCGCGTACGGCGCGATTATGCTGCAAGAGATCAAGAAAGAGATCCGCTCCTTCCAAGAAGATATGAAGGCGAAACGGTGACTTGGAAACGAAAGACCATCTCGCTCGGGACAAGAACGAACTGCCATCTTGGGTTCCGCGTGTTGGTGTTGTGCGGATTGCTATCACTACCCCGCGGCACGGCCTGCGCTGCCGGCAGCATGAACATCTCTCAGGAACTCGATGCCGAGTACAGCTATGTGGGCGGCGTCACCACGCACGCCTTCGGGAAAGACATCGGATCGGTGAGCGAGCAGTATGGGTACATCAAATACGTTCTCTCACCGCAGGTCACGAAAGACCTGCTACTGCGGTTCGGTTTTGAATGGCAGCGGTTTTCCTTCGGAGTGTCCGGCAACGCGCCGGTGCCCGACGCGCTTCAACAGGTCAGTGCGGTCATCGGCGCCGATTACGAACTCACCGATCAATGGCTCATGCGGCTGGAAGTGCAGCCGGGCGTTTACAGCGAGTTCAACGATGTAAACTGGCGGAATGTGGACGCCCCGGTTGTGTTGGGCGGCGTATATCTTGTGGACGCCGATCTGCAATGGACTTTCGGATTGCGAGTCGATCTGCGCAGCCAATACCCGGTTCTGCCCGGCATCGGTGTGCGCTGGAAGTTTGCGGATGCGTGGACGCTGGACCTGATCCCTCCGCATCCTCGTGTCGTATACGATGCCTCTGACCATTTGCAGGTGTACTGTGGGGCAGCCATCGAATCGGGGACGTTCAGGGTCGCCCAGCATTTTGGCAGCAATCATGGCCAGCCGAAGCTGGACGGCGCGCCGGTGGATTATTCTGAAGTCCGTTTCGGCGCGGGCATGTCTTGGAAGGCGCTGCCCAGTTTGACCGTTGAAGCGGAGGCCGGGTGCGTACCCTACAGGCAGTTCGATTTCTTTCGCGAATCGGCTGCCATTCGCAGCTACGCCGCACCTTACGGACAAATCGCCTGCCACGCTCGCTTCTGATGGCGCGCCCAGCAGGAGTTGAACCTGCAACCTTTGGTTCCGTAGACCAACGCTCTATCCAGTTGAGCTATGGGCGCGAACAACTTACAACTTTTTACTTGTGCCAAGTGGCAATATTGGCGGCAGAAAAAGGATCGCCAATGAACGCCATTCACAGCACACACAAGTCAAAGTCGAAACCGTCATGGCCGCCTATCCTACAGCGGGAATACCCCTCTGGCAAGACCGCGTTTCAGATCGCCGTCATGGTGGACGGCAAGCGCATTCGCGAGACGTTCAAGACTCGCGCCGAAGCCGAGGCGCGCGCTCAGGAAATCCGCGCCATGCGCCAACGCGAGGGCGCGGCCGCGTTCACGCTGCCGATGGAGCACCGCGTCGAGGCGGCCAAGAGTCTCGACAAGCTGAGGCCATACAACGCCACGATCGCCGAGGCGGTTGACTATTACGTGGAGCACGTTTTGCTTTATAAGCGCGAGGCGGACATCGTTCCGCCCGGAGGCGCGCTTTCATATATTCACGTTCCACGCGGTCGCTCCCACAAACCGAATCGGATTTTGTTCGGCGCTCGTTCACCCCGACATTGGATGTCGGGGCAGGGAGCGCCGCTACAACAAACTAACCCACTAACCGGGGGGCGTTGGCTTTTGGTGGGGCGCCGACAACAGCGACACGTGGCCCGCCGACCAGTGCGGCTTGTCTCCCGCGTGGCGTAACCATAATATTGGGAGCAGTCTCAACGGTGTCTTTGCCCGCATGATAGCGCAATGACGTCAAATCTATTGGTCGTCCAATCTCGCTGTCGTACGCTTTCTTCGTTGTCTCTCGATCTGGGTCTCCAAGGGCGATGTGGCGGAACCGTGCGGCCAACCAACCTTGAGAGCCTTTAGGCTTTCTTCGCCGCCTCCTTGATTCGCTCTGGAGACAAGGGCAACTGGAAGAGTCGGATGCCGATGGCATCATAGATGGCGTTGGCAAGTGCGCCACCCATCGTGATGATGGCGGGTTCGCCGCCGCCTTGTGGGGCGGAATCTTTGTTGTCGATGATGATCGTCTCGATCTTCGGCACCCATGAGAACCGGGGAATCTCGTAGGTATCGAAATTCAGATCGAAAAGCTCTTTGCCTTTGAACCGGATATGCTCCCTCAAGGCATACCCGAGGCCCATCGTGACGCAGCCTTCCATCTGGATCGCGGCGGCTTCCGGATTGACCGCCAACCCCATGTCCTGCGCACAGACGACCCGGTTGACTTTGACGTTGCCCGTCGTCTTGTTGACCTCGACCTCGGCGATCGTGGCCACCCAGGTTCCCGCATCAATGCCGCAAGCGATCCCCTGGCCTTTGCCGCTCCGCGCCTTGGCCGGTTGCCATCCGAATTTGTCGGCCGCCGCTTTCAGGACGCGCCTCATCTTCTCGTCGGTCAGGTTCTGCATTCGGAATTCCAAAGGATCCATGCCCGCCTTCGCGGCCATGATGTCGATCTGGGATTCTCTGGCGAACGTGTTGGTGTTGTTGCCCGGCGCGCGCCAGGCTCCCGTCGCAAACGGGTGAGCACTCGGACCGCCTCCAAAACCTCCGCCGTGGGACGTCGTGCTGTGGTTCGGGATACTGTAGAACTGCGCCGCGCCGCGGTCGCCGGCGAAATAGACGTGGTAATCCCAGAAGCTGATCCGGCCCTTGTCGGTCACGCCCGATTTGATTTTGACAACAGCAGCCGGTCGGAACGAATCATAGAAGAATTCTTCTTTTCGCGTCCACGCGACCCGGACCGGTTTCCCGCTCAGCTTCGCCAGACGCGCGGCTTCGACCACCTGCAGGTTCCTCGTCTTGCCGCCGAATCCGCCGCCGACAAAGATTGGCATGACCCTCACATCTCCCGCCGGGACGCCGAGCGCCCGTGCCACTTCCTGTTGGGCGGGAAACGGTGTCTGGGTCGAAGCCCAAATGGTGACTTTGTTCCCGTCAATCTTCGCGACCGCGGTATGCGGTTCGATCGGCGCGTGCGCCTTGTAGCCGTCGAGATAGGTCGATTCAACAACCGTCTTGGCGTCGCTCTCGCCTTTCTGAAGATCGCCGTCTTTCGCCGACGTTCGGCCTTCGGGAGCGGCTTTCACCAGATGATCGAAGATGTTCTTGTCGTCGAGATCCGATTGCGGCCGGTCGTATTTCACCTTGATCTTGGCCAGAGCCATCTCGGCCACATCCGGCAATTTGTGCAGCACGGCGATTAGATCGCCTTCTTTGATCACTTGGACGCCTTTCACCTTCTCGGCTTCGGAGACATCGACATCGGTCAGCTTGGCGTCGTGCGCCGGCGGACGGAGGATCTTCGCATACACCATGTCGGGGAACTGAATGTCTCCGGCAAATTTCGCCTTGCCGGTCACTTTTTCCAAGGCATCCCGGCGCGTCACCGGCCGAGTCATGATCTTGAATTCTGCCGGTTTCTTGACCGCCACCTTCCCCGTGGCATGCCGTTCGATCTTTTTGCCTTTGGCAAGCTGCGCATACGAAACGCGGTTCTGGCGATTCTCCTTGTCGAAGACAAAGCCGTTATCGGTCGCCAATCTTTCGGCGGGCGTTTTGAGATTTTCGGAAGCCAATTCCAACAGAACCTGCCTTGCTTCCGCACCGGCCGCCCGCAGTGCAGGCCCGAAGGATCGCGTGGAGAGAGAGCCGAAGGTCCCACCATCGAACGGACAGAGATCCGTGTCGCCCATGACCATATCGACCGCATCGAGCGGCACATCGAGTTCATCCGCGATCTCTTGGGCCAACCCGGTGACGATCCCCTGTCCCATTTCAATCTTGCCGGTGTAACACGCGACGCGTCCGTCTTCGCCGATCTTGAGAAACGCGTTGAAATCAGTGGGCAAACCTCGCCCTCCCGCGCGGCCGCCAGCTCGACCTTCCTGGGCTAGGACCGACAGATCACCGATTGTGAAAAAGAGGATGATGCCACCGCCGGTGACCTTGATGAAATCGCGCCGGTTCAGTCCCGTGTCGATCGGGTGATCGGTGAAATCGGTTTCAATGTAGGGATTGTGGTTCATGTTACTTCCCTCCTTGCATTTCTTTCGCCGCCGCTTGAATGGCTCGGACGATCCGGTTGTGGGCTCCACAACGGCACAAGTTGTCCTCCATTCCCTCGACGATTTGTGAAGGGGAAGGTCGAGGGTTCTTACGCAGAAGCGCGTAAGCGTTCATGATCATGCCGGGCGTGCAATACCCGCACTGGAGCGCGTCGTTATCCATGAACGCCTTCTGCAACGGATGCAGAGCGCCATCCTTCGCCAATCCCTCAATAGTGACGACCTCTTTGCCTCGGACGGATTTGACAATGGTTTGGCACGATCGAACGGCCTCGTTGTTGACAAGAACCGTGCAAGCGCCGCAGAAGCTTTCACCGCACCCGTACTTGGTCCCCATCAATCCCAGATCGGTGCGCAAAACCCACAACAACTTCCGGTCGCTGTCCACGGTCAGTTTGGTGGGTTTACCGTTGAGAGTAAACTGCACAGTTTCTTCCATAACAAGCTCCTTGGTTCTTACAGATGAAAGGTTCTCCGAAGCGCGCCTGACGCAATTCGACTTCTGCTTGTAGCCGCACCGTTGCCGCATACCACGGCGGCGTCTCGTCCGACTCGGCTTGGGGTGCGTGAATTGTGCAGCCAGCACAGGCTACAGCCTGCGGCTACAGGTTTCATTCGGGTCCTCAAGGGAAACACAGTCCACCGGCCAGTCAGGTCGGTAACGCCATGCGCCTGAAGCGTTGTTCTCTCCCTCGATTCACAAGCGTCGATCATGAGCCGAGCACGGACAAGACAATTGCACGGGCCAAGCCTTGGCCCCAAACGGGATAACCAGGAAGGTTTATATGCCGACCCAACCGCTGACTGCAAGGTTTTTTCAGCCGCAGGATCGCTGGCGGGCGTATCTTGATACTACCACCGAGGTATTTATGACCGACGGGGTGGTTGTAGCCGCGAACCTGCTCGCGGCCTTTGCGACGGCTGATGGGGTGCGGCTTGCCCCGAAGGCTTTCGGGGCTACAATCCGGTGGCAGCGCACCAACTCCTGCAGGCGTGTCCGAGTTTCGCTGACCGTGGACGATGACGGAGTTTTTAGCCGCAATTGGGAGGTTGGAACTGTTGACTTATGTCAACTCGGACAGAACATGACCGTGCCTAATTGAAAAGGAGGACGGACAAGATCCGCAGCGCCGCAGCCAAAACAACCACGCCGGTCATCTGCCGCACCCGCGCCTGCGACACCCGGTGCGCCCCCAATCGGCTGCCGAGTTGACCACCGACGAACACCGCGCCCACCAGCGCCAGACATTGCCAGTCGTGAAAAGCGGCGGAGTTCTTCAGAAGTTGACCGGCAAGCCCGGACAGCGAGTTTAACAATATGAAGACCGCCGAGAATGCCGCCACCTGTTTCGGCGCGGCCCAACGCAGCAGCAACAGCAGCGGCGCGAGGAAAATTCCGCCGCCAATCCCCACCATGCCGGACAGCAACCCCAGCCCGCCGCCGATCACGATGCTCCCGGCACGATGCGGCGGTCGCGCCACTTCTTCCGCTCGTTTGTTCCCGACCGGCCAGATCAGCAACACGCCGGCCACGAGCAGCGACACCCCCAGCAGCAGCATGAAACTTTCGCGCGTCAGCGGCATTCGTCCGCCCACAAATGCCAGTGGCATCGAGCCCAGCGCGAACGGCCAGAACTGCCGCCAGTTGAAGTGACCGGCCCGCACGAAGTGGTACGTGCCACCCACGCTCACCACGATGTTGCACACCAGCGCGATGACGGGAATGCGGTCATGCGCGATGCTGGACAACGTCAACAACGCGATGTAGGCCGAGCCGCCGCCAAAGCCGGCCATCGAGTAAATCGCCGCCGCCGTGAAAAACAACAATGCGATGAGCCAGATACTCATGAGCCGATCCACCGCCCGTCGCCCGGGCCGTAGAATTCCTTCTTCCAAATCGGCACGCGCCGCTTCACCTCATCAATGACATACCGGCACGCCTGAAATGCCGCGTCGCGGTGCGCCGCCGTCACGCCGATCCACACCGCGAGGTCGCCCACCTGCAGATGCCCGACCCGATGGACGCAGCGGATGTCGAGAACGCCAAACTTCTGCCGCGCTTCCTCCAACACCCGGTTGCCCTCGCGTATCGCCATGTCGGCGTAAGCCTCGTACACCAACGACTGCACCGGCCGACCTTCGTTCTCATTGCGCACCCGGCCTTCGAATGTGACGAACGCGCCTGCCGCCGGATTGCGCGGCGTCTCGGGAGTGATCGGCTTGTCGGAGAGACTGAACACGGTGTCAACCTCCAGCCACCGGCGGAATGAACACCACCGTGTCGCCATCCCGCAACGCGCGCTCTGGCGACACGAACTCCTCGTTCACCGCCACGCTCAACGCCGACAACGGCGCATCAAACCCGTGCCGCTGCCGCAGCTCCTCCCACAAAGCCGCCGGTGTCGCCGCCGACGTGCGGATGTTTTCCTCGCTCACGCCCGCTTTTTCGCGAAGCACGGCAAAGTACCGGATGCGCAGGGTCATGATTTTGGCGTCGTTGCCGCCCGCTCGTACTCCAGCGGATCGTTCACGTTGTCGAGCGCCCGGTGGTCGGCAAGTTCAACCAGGTGCACCGGCGAATTGATCAGCGCCTTGCGCGGACAATGGAGGCCCTGTGTAACAAACTCCAGCAACCGCGCCCGCGCTGCCGGCTCGTAAATCGCGCACAACGGCTCCGGCAAACCATCATGAGCGCTGCGAAACGCCGTCGCGATTCTTTGCGGATCACGCGCCGCGAGCAATTGACGGAGCGTCTCACGATTCAGAAACGGCAAATCACACGCAACGACGAGCCACGCCGCTTCGCGATGCTCGTCCAGCGCCGTCAGGATACCGGCCATCGGCCCGATCTCCTCATACCGGTCAACAAGCTGCGGCCATTCGCTCAGCGTCTCTCGGCGGGTGCGCACGGACAAATACACGCGCCCGCAAAACTCCCGCAGCAGTTCATAAGCGACGACCGCCTGCGGTCGCCCATCGCCGTAGGTCAATAACGCCTTGTCGCGCCCCATTCGTGCGCTCCGGCCACCGGCCAGCACCAGGCCGAACAGTTCACCGGGCGGCGTAATCACGCTTACCTCCCGTCTTGCGGAGCAACCGCGTCCGTTCGATCATGATCTCTGGCGACACCGCCTTGCACATGTCGTACACTGTCAACGCCGCCGCCGCCGCGCCGACGAGTGCTTCCATCTCAACGCCGGTCTTGTGCACCGCGCTCACCCGGCAACGAATCACAACCTTCCGCCCGGCAAGTTTGATGTCGAAATCGCAACCTTCGATTGGCAGCGGATGACAAAACGGAATCAGCGACACCGTGTTCTTCACCGCCATCGTACCGGCCACGATGGCCGTCTGGATGACCGGCCCTTTCGGTCCGTGAATCTCGCCGCCGCGCAACAGCTTTGCCACCGCGGCGGGCAACTTCACCACGCTCTCCGCCACCGCTTCGCGCCGGGTCGCCGTTTTCGCGCCGACGTCCACCATGCGCGGCCGGTTCTTCGCGCTGACGTGTGACAATTTCTTCATGCGATCACTCTGGCAGACCAAAGCCACAACCGGCAGATTGTTCCGCCGCCTTCCTCGACCTGGACAAACCCGTCCGCCGCGACCAACGCCGCGAGATCGCCCGATGTGTTCAAGGCCACCGGCTTCGCCCGCAGCCGTCCGTCCTCGCACCGCACCCGCACCGGTACGAACTGCACGTCGACCGCGGACACCTTTTCGTCAAGGCAAGCCGTCAGCACCGGTACCGGCGCGAGCAACGGCAGCACGTAACGATGCAGCGTCACCAGCGTTGATACCGGATTCCCCGGCAAACCGAACACGAGTTGCCCGCGCGCCGTCTTGCCGGCCCACATGGGGCGACCGGGGCGCTGGCGCACGCGGTGAAAAAGCTTCTGTACACCGAGCGCTTCGAGCGTCTCCGGCACGAAATCAGACCGGCCTCGCGACACGCCACCGGTCACAACTACCATGTCCGCTGTTTCCAGCGCCGCCTGCAGGCCGGCGCGCAATGCGCCCTGCTCGTCGGGCAGATGCATCAGCGTCGCCTCGGCAATACCGGCCAGCGCGGCACGGATGGCATGCGGATTGGAGCACCGAATCTGGTGCGGCGCAGGCGCGGCGTCCACGTTCACGAGTTCATCGCCGGTGCTGATGACGGCGACCGTTGGCAACCGGCTCACGCGCAGTGTTGTCTTGCCGACGGTCGCCGCGACAGCGATCTCGGCGGCGGTGAGTCGCGTGCCGGCTCGCACGAGCATGTCGCTGGGTTTCCGGTCGGAACCGGCAAAATGGATGCACTGGCGTGGCGCGACGTTGCCGGTAACGGTAGCGCGGCCATCGCTCACTTCGATGTCCTCGACCGGCACCACGCAGTCTGTGCCGACCGGCAGGACTGCGCCGGTCATGACTTCGAGGCAGGTGTCGGCGGCGGGTAGGGTCAGCGCAGGTCGGCCGGCGGCCTGGGTGCCGGTGATCTTGAATTCGCGGCGGCCGGACTGCCACGCGGCGAACGAGAGCGCGATGCCGTCCATCGTAACGCGGTCGAACGGCGGAAAGGGGCGGTCGGCGATGAGATCCTCGCGCAAAACGCGGCCGTGTGCATTGGGCAACGCGACCGTGGTTTCCGGGAATCGCGGCGCGACGGCGGCGAGGCGACGGTCGGCTTCGGCGACGGTGATTTCGTCAGCCACCGATCTGGGAGACGGTGCGGTTGGTGGCATAACGGCCTTCCTTGACTTCGTGCCCCCACGGCTTGCGGCGGAGGCTGCCGATAATGAGCGCGCGCAGTGCGTCGTCGCTGGCACCCTCGCGGAGCGGGCTGAGCAGGTCCACTTCGTCAGCGCGCAGCAGGCAGAGCCGCAGGATGCCGTTGGCCATGAGCCGGACGCGGCCGCACTGGGCGCAG
>Ga0187886_1001250_pt1 | contig 24108 bp, 18 predicted proteins | sample June2016WEW_20_1_FD_133001 | JGI IMG/M metagenome (GOLD analysis project Ga0187886, IMG submission 133001) | Peatland microbial communities from SPRUCE experiment site at the Marcell Experimental Forest, Minnesota, USA - June2016WEW_20_150 | ecosystem: Environmental > Terrestrial > Soil >... | reverse complement strand
CGTCCACCCGGACGGCTATGACGCCTGGCGCTATCGTGATGTCTTCGCGAAGGATGTCAGCGCCGGGGCGCCGCCGGACCCGGTCTTCACCACGGGACAGAACTGGGGTTTCGCACCCCCCCACCCGGACAAAATAAGAGAGCAGGGTTACCAATATATAAGAAATTACCTGCATAACCACTTGCAGTACGCCGAAATGCTCCGCATCGACCACGTCATGGGGTTGCACCGGCTCTACTGGATACCGCGCGGGGTTGAGGCCACGCAGGGGGTCTACGTGCGCTACCGCGCCGAAGAGCTTTACGCCATCCTGGCGCTCGAATCGCACCGCCACCGGAGCATCATCATCGGCGAGGACCTGGGCATCGTGCCGGGATACGTCCGGCCGGCGATGGCGCGGCACGGACTGCACCGCATGTATATTCTTTACTATGAATTAGCCGACAGCGCTGAAAAAAAGCCCCGCCCTATCCCGCGGCACTGTATCGCCGGCCTGAACACGCACGATATGCCCCCTTTCGCTTCTTTCTGGGAGGGCGCGGATATCCCGGAGAAAATGTCTCTGAATCTTTTAGACGAAAAACAGGCGGCGGAAGAAAGAGAAAGCCGGCAGGCTACCCGAAAAGCCCTCGGGGATTTCTTAATCGCTAACGGTTTCCTGAAAAAGGCGGGCGAGAGCACGCGCGCGGCGTTAAAGGCCTGCCTGGCATTCTTGAGCGCCAGCGCCGCGCATACCGTCCTGATAAATCTGGAAGACCTGTGGCTGGAGACCAAAGCGCAGAACCTGCCCGGCGTCGGCGATAGGTTCCCGAGCTTTCAGCGCAAAGCACGCTACGCGCTGGAGGAATTTTGCCGCATGAGCGAGGTTAGTGATATCCTAAGAGAAATAAATACCCTCCGGAAAAGGACAGAAGGGCAGGGAAAATGAGTTCGGAACGCTATGTTTGCGTCCACGGGCACTTTTACCAGCCGCCGCGGGAAAACGCCTGGCTGGAAAGCATCGAGTGGCAGGAATCGGCCTATCCTTACCACGATTGGAATGAAAGGGTCACCGCCGAATCCTACCTCCCCAACACCTCCTCGCGCATCCTGGATAAAGACGGGTATATCGACCGCATCGTAAGCAACTACGCGAAGATGAGCTTCGACTTCGGCCCTACGCTCCTCGACTGGCTGGAAAAGAACGAGCCGGCCGTCCACGAAGCGATTGTCGAGGCTGACCGCCAGAGCCAGAAGCGCTTTTCCGGGCATGGCTCGGCGATGGCGCAGGCTTACAACCATATCATCATGCCACTGGCCAATCACCGCGATAGATACAGTCAGGTTCTCTGGGGGATAAGAGACTTCGAGTACCGTTTCGGACGGAAACCGGAAGGGATGTGGCTGCCGGAAACCGCCGTTGACTACGAAACCCTGGACATTATGGCCGGGCTCGGTATCATCTTCACCGTTCTGGCTCCTCACCAGGCCGGGCGCGTACGGAAGCTCGGCGCGTCAAGCTGGAAAGATGTGGCCAACGCGTCCATCGATACTACGCGGGCTTATGTCACGGAACTGCCTTCCGGCCGCCGTATCAACGTTTTCTTTTACGATGGGCCGCTCTCCAATTCCGTGGCTTTCGAAGACGTACTTAAAAACGGTGAAGCCTTCGCGCGGAGGCTGACCGGCGTGTTTTCGGAGAAGAAAGACTGGGCGCAGCTCGAGCACATCGCCACGGACGGCGAGACTTATGGGCACCACCACCGTTTCGCGGACATGGCGCTGGCCTTCGCCCTGCATTACATCGAAGAGCAAAACCTGGCTAAAATTACCAACTACGGGGAATTCCTGGAAAAATTTCCTCCCACCCACGAGGTAAAAATCATCGAAAAGACGTCCTGGAGCTGTGTGCACGGCATCGACCGCTGGTGGAGCGATTGCGGCGATACCACCAGCTCCGGCGACCACCCGGACTGGAACCAGAAATGGAGGACGCCGCTCCGCAACGCCTTCGATATGCTGCGCGATAACCTGGCCCCGCGTTATGAAGAAAAGGCCCGCCAGTTGCTGAAAGACCCGTGGTCCGCCCGCGATGGATATATCGACGTTATCCTCGACCGGTCTCCGGCCAGCGTAGAGCGCTTTTTCGAAAGATACGCCAGCCATGCGCTGAACGGTGACGAAAAGGTAACGGCCCTTAAGCTCCTGGAGCTGCAGCGCCACACCATGCTGATGTACACCAGCTGTGGCTGGTTCTTCGACGAAATATCCCGCCCGGAGCCGGTGCAGGTCATACAGTACGCCGGACGGGTGGTGCAGCTGGCGCAGGAACTCTTCGGCGATAATATCGAAGAAAGTTTCCTCGGGATTCTGGAGCAGGCTAACAGTAACATCCCGGAGCAGGGCAACGGCCGCCGCATCTATGAAAACCTGGTCAAGCCGGCCATGATTGACCTGACCAAGGTGGCGGCCCACTACGCTATAAGCTCGCTTTTCGATAAACACCAGGACGAAAATAAAGTATATTGCTACCTCGTGAAAAACGATGATTACCGGATTACCGACTGCGGCAAAGCCAGGCTGGTGACCGGCCGGGCCAGGGTGACATCGGAGATAACGCTTGAATCTGCCGCTATCAGCTTCGGGGTTTTCCACCTGGGCGGCCATGTTATTAACGCGGGCGTGAGCATCTACCACGGCGAGGAACAATACCAAGCCATGGAGCGGGAAATGAGCCGGGCCTGCGCCTCCGCTGATTTCACGGGGGTCATCCGCCTGCTCGATAAACATTTCGGCGGCTCGACCTACTCGCTGAAATCACTTTTCCGCGACGAGCAGCGCGAAGTGCTCGACCACATTTTAGCATCAACGATGACCGAAATCGAAACAGCTTACCGGCAGCTTTACGAACACCATTACCCGCCGATGCGCTTTCTCTCCGAACTGGGCGGTCCTGTCCCTAAAGCGTTCCATTCCGCCGCCGAGCTGATTATCAATATCGACCTGCACCGCGCCGTCAACAGCGAAGTAATCGATATCGGGGCAGTTAAAAACCTGGTGGCCACCGCGGCGACCTGGCAGGTGGAGCTCGATGCCGATGGGGTCAGCTACGATTTGAAGGAAAACCTCGAAAAGATGATTACCGCGCTGGACAATGAACCTGAAAACCTCGAAGATTTGAAAATTCTTCTGGATGCGGTGGTGCTGGCGCGCAACCTGCCTTTCCCGGTCGACCTCTGGAAGGTGCAAAACGTTTACTGGGAAATACTTCAGGGCGTTTATCCCGAATTCAAACAGCGGGCTGAAAAGAAAGACGCGCCGGCGGCAGAATGGCTGGAAGCTTTCCAGGCTCTAGGGGAAAATCTATCGGTGCGGGTGGAATAATAAGTCTTAAACGATGAAATTTTTATTCACCTTTGACGCGGTAGCGGTAGTAAAGCGCCAGGCCGATGGCCAGCGAAATTACCGCCACTACATTAGCGCCGATAATAATCATGTCCCGGCGGAAGACGCCGTAAATAAGCCAGAGCGCACAACCAATCATCAGCTGCAGCATCGTGATGTTGCTGACATCCTTGGCGGAACGTCTAACCCACATTTTCCTCAACTGCGGTATGTAGCTGAAACTGGTCAACAGAGCGGCCACGATGCCGACTATCGTCCAGAATGAAAATTCCATTTATCCCCGCTTTCCAGTTCAGACAGAATAGACGCGTTTCAGGAATATCGCCGCCAGAGGCGGAATCGTGATACTTACCGAATACGGCCGGTGGTGTACGGACTTATCCGAGGTTTTCACTTCCTGCGGGTTACCCCGGCCGCTCCCGCCGTATTTGACCGCGTCGGTGTTCAGGACTTCTTGCCAGGTCCCCGGCAGAGGCATGCCTATTTCGTAGTTGTGATGCGTCATCGGGGTGAAATTGTACACCGCCACGATAATGTCTTCCGGCGCGCGTCCCCGGCGCATAAAGCTCATGACGCTGTGAGCATCATCGGCGGCATCAATCCATTCAAAGCCGCCGGGTTCGAAGTCAAGCTGGTGCAGGGCGGCCTCGCTCCGGTAAAGGCTATTCAGGTCGGCCACCAGCTGCTGGAGGCCGCTGTGGCGCTCGTACTGCGTCAGGTGCCATTCCAGGCTTGACTCGTGCGACCATTCACGCCACTGGCCGAACTCCCCGCCCATGAAAAGGAGCTTCTTCCCGGGCTGCGCGAACATGTAGCCATAAAGCAGCCGCAGATTGGCGAACTTCTGCCAGTCGTCGCCGGGCATTTTGCCCAGCAGGGAAGCTTTGCCGTAGACCACTTCATCATGAGACAGCGGCAGGATGAAGTTCTCCGTGAAAGCGTATATCATGCGGAAGGTAAGGTCGTTCTGGTGATATTTGTGGTAGATGGGGTCTTTGCCGATGTAATAAAGGGTATCGTGCATCCAGCCCATGTCCCACTTCATGCCGAAGCCGAGTCCGCCGCTAAAAGTAGGGCGGGATATCATCGGCCAGGCGGTAGACTCTTCCGCGATAGTCTGGATATCAGGCTTTTCCCCGTAGACGATTTCGTTGAATTTTTTAAGGAAATCGATGGCCTCGAGGTTTTCCCGGCCGCCGTATTTATTGGGTATCCAATCGCCATTTTTACGGGCATAGTCCAGGTAAAGCATGGAAGCCACGGCGTCAACCCGGAGCGCATCGATATGATATTTCTCCAGCCAGAAAAGGGCGCTGCTGTACAGGAATTCCCTGACTTCATGGCGCCCGTGGTTGAAAATGCAGCTGTGCCACTCGGGATGGATTCCCTGCCGGGGGTCGTCATGCTCGTAAAGATGCGTCCCGTCAAAAAAAGACAGAGCGTGCTGGTCGTCGGGGAAATGGGAGGGGACCCAGTCCAGAATCACGCCGATGTTATGCCGGTGCAGGTAGTCGACCAGGTACATGAAGTCCTGGGGGGTGCCGTAACGGCTGGTGGGGGCGAAATAGCCCGTCGTCTGGTAGCCCCAGGAGCCGTAAAAAGGGTGCTCCATGACGGGTAAAAATTCCACGTGGGTGAAACCGAGCCGGGTGACGTAATCGGCCAGCAAAGGAGCAATTTCACGGTAGGTCAGGTAGCGGTTGCTTTCTTCGGGCACGCGCCGCCATGAGCCTAAATGAACCTCGTAGATGGACAGAGGCGCTTCGAGGGCGTTGGGCCGGCGGCGCTCTTTCATCCACGCCTGGTCCAGCCAACGGTGATATAAGTCGCGCACGATTGAGGCAGTCTTGGGAGGGGTCTCGCTGAAAAATGCGAAGGGGTCGGCTTTTTCGACCGCATAACCGTTAAACTGCGAGACGACAAAGTACTTGTACAGGGCACCTTCTCCCAGGCCGGCGATAAACCCTTCCCAGATACCGGATACGCCCCGCGAGCGCAATGGATGACTGGCATGGTCCCACGCATTAAAATCCCCGATGACATAGACTTCGCGGGCGTTGGGCGCCCAAACGGCAAAATAGACGCCGGAGACGCCGTCAACTTTAAGCGGATGGGCCCCCAGTTTATCATAAAGCTTATAGTGGGTGCCTTCATTGAAGAGATAAAGGTCGTCATCGGAAAGAAGGGAGATGTCATAGCGGACAGCCTTCAGGGGCGGGGTGTCTTTTTTGCGAGAGGTCATGCTATAACAGTTTACCCTTTCGCCGCCAGAAGCTGCAAGATGCCCTGCAGCGGCACCTTCACCCAGGCTGGGCGGTTGTTCAGCTCGTAGCCGACCTCGTAAAGCGCTTTATCGAGGAGGAAAGCGTCCAGCAGGACTTTCAGCTGGCCCCGGTCACCGGGCAGCAGGCCGGTGGGCTTCATGAAATTAAGGTACGTATGCAGGAAACTTATTGAGACCCAGAGATACCAGTATTGCGCCGCGCTTTCAAGACGGGCATGATTTTCCGGAGAGGCAGTTTTTTGTTGGTTCAGAGCGGTCTGCGCCGCGTAATGGAAGGAGCGAACCATCCCGGCCACGTCACGCAGGGGTGAACGCTTGAGCCGCCGTTCGCTTAGCGAGCGTGCTGGTTCGCCTTCAAAATCAATGATGACAAAATCATTGCTGGTAAAGAGCACCTGGCCCAGATGGTAGTCGCCGTGGCAACGGATGCGAGAGGCAGCGATATTGCCGCGGCGGACGAGGTCGAAGCGCCCGATGATGGCATTTTCCTTATCGAGTACCGCACGGGCGTCTTTCTGCGCGTCTGACGGCAGATAAGCGAGACGCTCGCGGAGGAGCTCCAGCGTACGCATGGCGTAGCCGCGGAAAGACTGGTACAGGGACATCTGGTAAAAGGGATTAAACGGCTCCGGAGCGAAGCCAGGGTTTTTAGCATCGCCGGCCAGGGCGATGTGAAGCTCGGCGGTGCGCCGGCCAAGCAACCGCGCTGAAGCCAGGTAACTACCTATTGTCTCTTTAGCAAGCGCAGGAGGTTCCCCGGGCAGGTCAAGCGGGTGTTTCCGGGGGCCAGGTGAGGACTTAAGCGGTGGGTGTGAGAGCGCGGCGCGGAAGTACTGTTCCAGCGAATCAAGGGTGTACTGCCAGGCATCGCCATGACTGGGCACGAAGTCCTGCAGGACGGCCAGGCTCATCACTTGCCCGTTAGCGCCGCGGTATTCCAGCGAGCCGGCCACCCGCGAAATATTGGTAAATGAGGTATTTCCCGTCAGGAAACGGCCTATTTCCACGTCGGGATTAATGCCTTCTTCGAGCTTGCGGAACAGCTTCAGAATAAATTTATCACCATAGGTTACCGAGGTATTGGTCTGCTCCGCTTCCATCAAGGCCGGGGTAAGGTCTTTGTAAACGAAATGCGCCGGGGATTTTAACGGCACAGAGACAATGTCACCGCGGTTGCCTTTAATAACGCAGCGGCGCGTTACGGCGGAAAGCAGGAAATTGTTAAAATCATTATCGACCGTGGCATCATAAAGGATTTCCGATTCTAAACGGGCGATAACAGCCTGCGGGTATTTTTTCGACAGCTCTTTTTGATACCCGGTTGAACCTGTTATCAGCGGGATGATATAAGTTTCTGGTTCTCCTTCCGCATACTCGACGCGCAGCAGGGTAATACAGGCCATCGAGCCAGCAAAATGCACTGATATGACGTCCAGGATTTCTGCGGTTAATACTTGGCGGGCTTTGCCGCGGAACCAGCGCTGTCTTTTAAGGTATTCTAAAAGCGCCGTCTCCAGCACGGGGCGGTTCGCCTTTTCCGCAAGGAGATGTTCCGCGTTTTGCTGGATTTGTGCTACGGCAGCCGCTTTTTGAGAAAGGAGCGCGCGCCGTCGTAAAGGCCGCTTCTCAAGCGAAAACCAGTAGAAAGCGTAAGGGCTTAAGGTCAAACAGTAGGGCGCTCCGGTTATCGGTGAGAACTCAACCCGGCCGAAAAGGTCGACCGGTATATAGCCTTTAAATCTGGAGAGGTCGAGTTGAGTCTGCTGTGCCAGGTGGGAGAGGTTGGCCACCACCAGAATTACCTCTTCTCCGTACTGGCGGAAGTAAGCCAGGATTTTGCGGTTGGCCGGATTCAGAAACTCGGTGCTGCCATGCCCGAAAGCCTCATGGCGCTTTCGCAGGGCGATAATGCGTTTCATCGACCAGAGCAGCGAATCAGGGTTGACCAGCTGGCTAGCTACGTTAACGGCTTTATAATCGTACTCCGAGCCGGTAATCAACGGCAGGTAGAGTTTATCGGCGGCGGCCCGGGAAAAGCCGGCGTTCCGCCCTGCGTCCCACTGCATCGGCGTGCGCACGCCGTCGCGGTCGTGCAGGCGGTAATTATCCCCCATGCCGATTTCATCACCGTAGTAAATGACCGGCGTGCCGGGCAGGGAAAAAAGCAGGCTGTCCATCAGCTCTATCTTTTTGCGATCGTTGCCGAGCAGCGGCGCCAGGCGGCGGCGGATGCCCAGGTTAAGGCGGGCGGCGGGGTCAGCGGCGTAAACGCGGTACATGTAATCGCGTTCTTCTTCGGTGACCATCTCCAGCGTCAACTCGTCATGATTGCGCAGAAAGATAGCCCACTGGCAGCTATCGGGGATGGAAGGGGTCTGCCGGAGGATATCGATTATCGGGAAACGGTCTTCCATTTTTAACGCCATGAAAAGGCGGGGCATAATGGGGAAATGAAAGGCCATGTGGAACTCGTCGCCCTGGCCGAAGTAAGCGGCGGCATCCTCCGGCCACTGATTGGCCTCGGCCAGGAGCATGCGGTTTTTTAATTTTTTATCGACGTGGGCGCGCAGCTCTTTTAGAAAGACATGTGTTTCCGGCAGGTTCTCGGAGCTGGTCCCCTCGCGCTCGTAAAGGTAGGGCACGGCATCGACGCGCAGCCCGTCGATACCCAGTTTAAGCCAGTAGTCCATCACTTCAAGCAGCGCTTTTTTAACCGCCGGATTATCGAAGTTGAGGTCGGGCTGGTGGGAGTAAAAACGGTGCCAGTAATACTGCTTCGCCACCGGGTCCCAGGCCCAGTTGGACTTTTCAGTGTCCGTGAAGATGATGCGCGTACCTCGATACTTATCGGGAGTATCGCTCCAGACGTAAAAATCACGCTCAAGGCTTCCCTTGGGCGCCCGGCGCGCCCGCTGGAACCAGGGGTGCTGGTCGGAGGTGTGGTTCAAAACAAGCTCGGTTATGACGCGTAAACCCCGGCAGTGCGCCGCATCGACGAGCGCCTTGAAATCAGGCATGGTGCCGTACATCGGCAGAATATTGTGGTAATCTGAAATGTCATACCCGTCATCCTTGAGGGGAGAGGGGTAAAAGGGCAGGAGCCAGATGGTGTTAACGCCCAGGTCTTGAAGGTAATCGAGTTTGTTAATCAGCCCGTGAAAATCGCCAATACCATCGGCATTGCTGTCGGAGAAAGCGCGGACATGCACCTCGTAGATTATGGCGTCTTTGTACCACAGCGGTCCATCACCGATCGGCGGGTTTTTTGATATAGCCATGTTCGCGTTATTTGCCGAGCAGGTTGTGCACGTGCTCCAGCAACTCAAGCTGGCCGGGGTCGGTGACTGCGGTTAGTATTACCTCTTTTTCTGCCATGGCCAATTCACCCCATTTTTTATACAGCATTATCGACCGTTTGGTTGTAATTGTCAAAATTATTCTCCGGCAGGGGCAGGCGGACGCCGGCTTCGACCCGGAAAATATGGGCGGGGCATACGGCGGGATTCAGCTCCACGGGGTTCCATTCGCCGCGCCAGGTATAGCGCTTATCATTCAAGAGGTCATGGACATTGTAAGATTGCTGCGGGTCGAATCCCCAGGCCTGCAGCGGCACATTTACCGTCCCGGATTGCGAATGGTGTGCGTCAAGGTTGACGATGGTGAGAATGATACTCGATTTATCATCAGTATGTTTACTGTAGCAAATCAGCTGGTCGTTGCTGGTGGCATTAAACCACAGGTTCCGATTGCGGTGCAGAGGCGGGTTTTCGCGGCGGATGCCGTTGACCCGGCCGATGAAATCCTTGAGGCTATCCGACCGTCCGGTTTCCCAGTGCTTGATTTCGTACTTTTCCGAGTTAAGGTATTCCTCGCTGCCGGGCTCCCGCGCCACGTTCTCGCACAGCTCGAAGGCCGGCCCATAAATACCGTAGCTGGAGCAAAGCGTAGCTGCCAGCACGAACCGTGCCATGAAAGCCGGACGGCCGCCTTTTTGCAGGTATTCGTGCAGGATGTCCGGGGTATTGGGCCAGAAATTGGGCCGGAAAAAGTCTTTAATCTCTGTCCTGGTGAGCTCGTTCAGGTAATCGGTGAGCTCCTGCCTGGTATTGCGCCAGGTGAAATATGTGTACGATTGGGTGAACCCCAGCTTGGCCAGCCGGTACATGACCTTGGGGCGGGTAAACGCTTCGGCGAGGAAGATGGTGTCCGGGTAATCTTTTTTCACTTCGCCGATGAACCATTCCCAGAAATCAAAAGGCTTGGTGTGAGGGTTGTCCACGCGGAAAATGCGGACGCCCTGCTCCGCCCAGTAAAGCGCGACGCTTTTGAGTTCCGCCCACAGCTCTCTCCAGTGTTCCGTGGCAAAATTCAGAGGGTAGATATCCTGGTATTTCTTGGGCGGGTTTTCGGCATATTGTACCGTGCCGTCCGGCCGCCGGAGGAACCACTCCGGGTGCTCTTTGACCCAAGGGTGGTCCGGCGAGCACTGAAAGGCGATGTCCAGGGCAATCTCGATGTTATATTCTTTTGCCTTCGTGATAAGGTGCCTGAAATCTCCGAGCGTGCCCAGCTCGCGGTGGATAGCTTTGTATCCGCCCTCCTCCGAACCGATGGCCCAGGGCGTGCCGGGGTCGCCCGGTCTGGCGGTGATAGCATTGTTCTTGCCCTTGCGGTTGGTGTGGCCGACGGGGTGGATGGGTGGCAGATAAAGCACATCGAAACCGGCTTCCGCGACATAGGGCAGGCGCGCTTCGCAGTCTCTAAAGGTGCCGTGGCGCGCCGTGCCGTTGGCCAGGGAGCGAGGGAACATCTCATACCAGGCGCCATAGCCGGCCCTTTCCCGCTCGACGGCGATAGCCAGCTCCCGCGGATAGGTAGCGGACGCCCCTCGGTCAGCGTATTGGTCCATGAGTACGCTGATTTCAGGGCTCAAGGCAAGAGATATTTTTTTATCCTGGCCGACCGCGGCAGATTTTAATGTCTCGGCCCAGCCGGCGATTTTTAAAGCGTCCGGTCCGCGGGCGCGCTTGGCGGCGCCGGACAAGAGGCCGGCCCCGGTCACCAGATGCACAGCCAGGTCTTCCTCGCCGGCAACGGCCCTTTTTTTGAGGTTGGAACGCCAGGTCTGAAAATCGTCAACCCAGGCGGTGATGGTATAAATCCAGGTGCCGGTTTCTTTAGCGTTAAATGAGCCCTGCCAGCGGTCGTTGATGAGATGGCGCATGGGCGCCTCGGCCCAGCTTTTATCTCCGGCGTGGCGGTAGAGGAGACGGGACAGCAGGGTGTCATGCCCGTCAGCGTAAATATCAGCTTCGACTTCGATAATATCGCCGGTAACGGCTTTGGCCGGGAAACGCCCGCCATCTACTTCCGGGCTGACTTTCTCGATGATAACCCGCTGGTAACCTTTTATCGATTCCATGGGTGATTTCCTGCTTGAACGAGGCCGCGGGAAGCAGGCAGGTACAGCTTTTCGTCGTACTCTTTAAGCATACGGCGCGCGGAAAAGACGGGTGTCAGCGAGCTTATGCTTTTTTTCATCATGGCTGTCCACGACACGGGGATGTTGTGGCGGTCGCGGCTGTAATACAGAGGTATTACCTTTTCTTCGAGGGTGCTGTAAAGCGCCGCGGCATCGGACCTGTCTTCTTCCTCCGGGCTGCTCTTAATAGAGTCGTCGCCGATAGCCCAGCCGTTGCCGTCGCTATAACCTTCGTGCCACCACCCGTCCGGCACGCTCAAGTGGATTACGCCGTTCAGAGCGGCTTTCATACCGCTCGTGCCGGAGGCTTCCTGAAGGCGGCGCGGCACGTTCAGCCAGACGTCCACCCCCTGCACCAGGTACCTGGCGAGGTGCATATCATAGTCCTCCAGGAAGGCTATCCTGCCCTGGAAGGCGCGGTCCCGGGCCATAGTGTGCACGCGCTGTAAGAGCAATTTGGAGGCTGTATCGGCGGGGTGCGACTTGCCGGCGAAGATAATCTGGACGGGACGCGAGCCATCGTTAATGATACGCTTCAGGCGCTCGATGTCATAGAACAAAAGGGACGGCCGCTTGTACTCGGCAAAACGCCGCACGAACGCGATGGTCAGGACGCTGTGGTCGAGCAGGGAACCCATCGAGAGTATCTGCTGGGGCGAAGCTTCGCCCTTGGCCCATCGTATCTGCGCCCTTTCAAGGATGATATGGAAAAGCTTGCCCTTGAGCTCCTGGTGCGTCTGCCAGATTTCAGGGTCAGGAATATCGTTAATGTGCTGCCACATCTCGATATCGTCCTGCCTGTCCAGCCAGTCTTTACCGAGATATTTGTTGAACAGCGTTCTGAATTCCTGCGCAATCCATGTCGGCACGTGGACGCCATTGGTAACGTAGGTAATGGGCACTTCTTCGATGGGGCATTCGAGCCAGAGATTGCACCACATCCGGCGCGTGACGACACCGTGAAGACGGCTGACGGCGTTGCGGTGACCGGAGGTCTTGAGCGAGAGCACGGTCATATTGAAATGAGAGTCACTACCGTTAGTGTGTCCCAGGTTCAGGAAGGTCTGACCGTCGATGCCCAGGGAAGGCCAGTATTCCTTGAAATATTGCTCAATGAGCTGGTTGGCGAAGGTATCATGGCCGGCGGGGACGGGGGTATGCGTGGTGAAAACCGTGGAGTTCTGCACGTTTTCCCGGGCTTTATCGAAGGACGTGCCGGCGGCAACCAGCTCCCGGATACGCTCCAGGGTCATAAAGGCGGTGTGGCCTTCATTAGCGTGCCAGATAGTCGGCTTGATGCCCAACTCCCGCAGGACGCGCACGCCGCCTATGCCCAGGATGATTTCCTGCTTTAAACGCTGCTCACGGTCGGCGGTATAGAGCCGGCTGGAAAGCTGCCGGTCCTGGGGGTCGTTTTCTTCTAGGCTGGTATCGACCAGGTAGAGGTTGACCCGCCCCAGATTGACCAACCAGGCCCCGATATGCAACGTCCGGTTGCCGAGTTTGACCTCGACCAGGCTTTTTTGCCCGCCCTTCGATAAAATTTGAGTCACCGGCGCCTTGGTGAAGTCGAGCTGCTGATACTCCTCTTCCTGCCAGCCTTCGGCCGAGATACGCTGCTTGAAGTATCCATGCGGGTACATGAACCCGACGGCTACCATCGGTATCCCCATATCGCTGGCTTCTTTGCAGAGGTCACCGGCGAGCACGCCCAGGCCGCCGGCGTAGATGGGCAGGGAGCTGTGGATAGCGAATTCCATGGAAAAGTAGGCGACCGGCCCGGACAGGGCGAGGGAAGGGTTAGCGGCATACCAAGAGCTGCCATCCTTTTTCTCGCTGTCAATTTCGGCTGTGGCGGCATCGTACAGCGAGAGGAAGGTAGGGTCTTGAGCGGCAGCTTCCAGCTTTTCATGGGAGATTTCATAAAGCTGCTGAATAGGGTTATGCCCGCTAAGGCTCCAGAGAGAGTAGTCGAGAATCCTGAACATGTTCCTGGCAGAAGGATGCCAGCTCCACCACAGGCTGCCCGCCATCTCTTTGAGCCGGCCAATGCGCTCCGGTATTTTCTGGTAAGGCATTTTCGGTCTCCTTCAAGGAGTATTGCCTCTGTTAGACAGACAAAACCCCTCTTCTGCCTTCCCTTTTCCGGGAAGGGGCGGGAGATTACTATTGGCGATTTCTCCCTGTCCCCGGGAGTTTATCAAATTATATGCTAAAAAGGGCCGGGAACGCTAGCTGCTTTAGTACCAATCACCTTAAGGGTTGGCCTGTGTTTTACTAGCCGAACTTGTGGCTAATGCCATAGCCGCCGCGCGGAAAGCGCCATTCTATATTCAGGCCCGGGCAGGCGATGCGGCAGGAACCGCATTCCAGGCAGCCTTCATGGTTGACGCTGATGCGGTCTTTTTCCAGGCGGTAAACATTGGCCGGGCAAAAATACAGGCAGGGCTGTCCAGCGCAATCTTTGAGGCATTTTTCTCCGTCGATTATCTTTATATGGCTTTCCTCGTCCACTCTGAAGCGGTCTAAAAACAGCTTGTCTTCAATCTTCATTGTCATCTTACGGCCCTCCAGCCCCGCCAGAGCAGTTTGAGCAGTCCCCAAATGGATATTTGCCGCTTGAGCTGTTGCATAATCAGTTTTTGCTTCTGCTTCTTACCGACGCCGTTGACGGTGAGCATTTCCCTGGCCGCCATCGCGGCGGCGGCGGGCAGCCGGTCGAAGATTACCTTGTTGCCGTAAAGGAAATCCCCGAATTTCCGGTATTTTTTCATGTCCTTGATGACAAAAGAAGCGGCCATTGTTGCAGCGTAGGAGGCCAGGCTCCCGGCGGAGAAATCGTTGCGGCGCATGGCCTCGATGATAGTCTCGGCGGCCTTTTTACCGGAGGCCATGGCCAGATTATTTCCCTCGCGGTGGAGCGCGTTAAAAAGCATGGCCGAATCGCCGGCTATCAGATAGCCGTCCCCATAGAGCCGGGGCATAGTATCATAGCCGCCTTCGGCCAGCCAGTGCGCCATGTACTCGCGGGACTGCCCGCCAGCCAGCAGGGGCGCGATGACGGGATGCTGTTTAAAAGTCTCAACCAGTTCATAAGGCTTGACGCGCGCCGCGGTAAAGTCGGCAAGGTTGGCGCCGATAGAGAGCGAGAGGGAGCTTTTATTGGTATAGAGCGCGGCGATGCCGTCCATGCCGGCGGTAATTTCGCCAAGGATTTCGGTGGTCACGCCGTTGCCGCCGGAGACGCCGAAACGCTGGTCAATGACCTCGGCGGGCAGGTCGATGATTTCTTTGACGGCAAGGGCGACATGTTCCGGCTTGAGCTCGGCGCGGAAGCCGGTGCGCACTGCCAGGGGCGAGTTGACGCCATCGGCCAGAAGGGTCACTTTTGCCCGGACTTCGCCGTCTTCCCGCGAGGTGACGACCCCGGTCACGTTACCTTTTCCATCGCGGAGGAGGTCGGTGACGACGGTGGCGGGGACAACCAGAGCCCCTTTCTGGTGTGCCTGCTCGGCAAACCACCGGTCGAATTTGGCCCGGACGACGGTAAAGGCGTTATGTTTCTTTTCGGTAGCGAATATAGCGTCGCGGAAGGCGACTGTATAGCCGCTTTCTTGAGCTAAGTAGCATATCCTCGATTCGATGATGTTTCTTTCGATAGGGCAGCCGCGCTCGAGGTAGTCGGGAAGAACCTGCGCGAGGTCGTGCCCGTACAGGACGCCGCCGGAGACATTTTTAGCGCCGGGATATTCACCGCGCTCTAAGACGATGGTCTTGATACCGGCGGAAGCTAAGATACAGGCCGCGGAGATACCGGCCGGCCCAGCCCCGACGATAGCGACATCGAATGATTCTTTCATATAATTTACTTTTTAATTATCGACTTGAAGCCTTTAATTAGCTCCGGGACTATCTGCTGGTAATCGCCGATGATGGCGTAATCGGCGATTTGCACCAGCGGGGCATTCCTATCGGTGTTAATCGCGATGATTTTTTGCGAGCCCTGTATGCCGGCCAGATGCTGCACGGCGCCCGATACACCTACCCCGATATAAATTTTGGGCGCCACGGTCTTGCCGGTCTGGCCAACCTGCCGGGTGTAGGGCAAAAGCCCCGTCTCCACCACGGCGCGGGAGCAGGCGATGGTGCCGCCCAACATTCCCGCAAGCTCTTCCAACAGCGGGAGCGCCCGCGAATCGCAGGCGCCTTTCCCCACCACGACCAGCACGGGGGCATGGGTGATGTCGGCGCCGCCTTCAAGAGTTTTGGGTATAAATTCGAGAATCCGGGGAAGGTCGCCCACATAAGGTTTAAAATCGAGAGTGTTTATCTCTCCCTTGCGGGTGGCGTCTTTTACCGGCATCTTCATAACCTTCGGCCGCACGGTGCTCATCTGGGGGCGGTGGTCGCGGCAGAGGATGGTGGCCATGATGTTGCCGCCGAAGGTAGGGCGAGTCATCATAAGGAGGTGTGAGGCGGGGTCAATATCGAGGCCGGTACAATCGGCGGTAAGGCCGGTCTGCAATATCGTAGAGACGACACTGGACAGGTCCCGGCCGAGATGCGTCGCACCCAGGAGTAATATCTCCGGCTTGACATAATCACACATGTCGGCAAGTGCTTTGCCGTACACTTTCGGCAGGTATTGCCGGAGCGAGTCGGTATCCATCATATATACGGCATCGCACCCATAAGCGATAGCCTCATCGGCGATGGGTTTTACGCCTGCCCCGAGGAGGAAACCAAAAACGCGCGTATCCAGTTTCCCGGCAAGCTCCCGCGCCTTGCCGATGAGCTCCCAGGCCACTTCGGCGCCGTGGCTGTTCTGCACTTCGATAAACACCGCGATGCCGCTATATTTTTCGGCAGGGCCGGAAACGGGTTTTGGCGCGGCGGGTTTCTTTTTAGACGGCTTTTCAAAAAGGACAGATTCCACCGGGCAGACGTCCCGGCACTTACCGCAACCGATGCAGCCTTCGGCATCGATTTTCGCCACCCCGTTGACCATATTTATTACGCCGACGGGGCACTCGGCGACGCAAAGCTGGCACCCGATACATTTATCCGGGATAATCTCGGCGACTTCTTTACCTTTGCTGTTTTTGGGCATCATTATCCTTTATGGTCGGTAAATATCTCTTTCAACAGGGCCGGCTCTTTTTCCAGGAAGTTTTTCAGAAAATCTCCAGCGGCTTTGACCTGGTCCCCGCCGCCGTCAAAGACCGTCCCGCCCTTTCTCACCGGAGGAGCGAATATTACCTTGACGGAGGTCGGCGAGCCTTTCAGTCCCAAGCGCTCCGGGGCGCTATCGATATTAGCGGCGCCCCACACTTTGACATCCTCTCTCAAGGCGCGTACCAGGTGAGGCAGCGAGGCGTACCGCGGCGCGGCCAGCTCGAGTTCGACGGTCAGCAGGGCGGGCATTTTACCTTCAATGATTTCGCTGCCTGTTTCCGTCTCCCGCCTGATTTTAATCGTCCCGTTCGCGCTGTCCACGTTTATAATCTCCGCGACATACGTGAACTGGTTAAAGCCCAAGCGCGTCGCGATGCCGGGCCCGGTCTGGGCGGTATCGCCGTCGATGGCCTGTTTCCCGCAGATGACCAGGTCGACCGGCTCTACGGAGGAGATTTTGGAGATGGTCGTGGCAAGGGTGTAGCTCGTGGCGAGCGTATCGGCCCCGGCGAAAGCGCGGTCGGATAGGAGGATAGCCTCGGTCGCCCCGAGGGACAGGCAATCGCGCAGGGCGGAATCGGCCTGGGGCGGCCCCATGGAAATGACGGTGACCTTGCCGCCGTGTTTCTCGGCAAGCTGCACCCCAACCTCGACGGCTACCAGGTCGTAAGGATTGCAGATTGATTCCACCCCGGAACGGATTAATGTGTTCGTTTCAGGGTCTATTTTTACCTGGGCAGTATCCGGCACCTGTTTGACGCAACAGACGATATGCATGAAAAATCTCTTAATATAATACTATTAACTTGAACGGCGGTCAATCCTGAAAGGCGCCAGAAAGATAAAAATTTAAAAAAATGTCACGTTTTTGTAACTTATTACCCCGGCATTTTATAACTTTTTCATCACAACGTGTCTAAAATAGGTCATATTCTGGAAGCTGTTCCCGGACTGGATAGGAGACACATGTATAAGAAAGTGCTGGTGCCATTGGACGGTTCGAAGCTAGCGGAATGCGTCTTGCCTCATCTGGAAACAATCGCTGCCGGCTGCAACGTGCAAAATATTTATTTTCTGCGCGTGGTCAAACCTTTTTACCCGGTCAGTGATTACATGGGTGACAGCATCAGCTCCGTGGATGTGGTCAGCATCAATAAAGATGCGGTTACGGCGGCCGAAAGTTATCTTAAACAGGTCACAGACAAAATAAAGTACACGGATATCGAAGTCCATCGGGAAGTGATAAGGGGCAATGAAGCCGAAAGTATCACCGATTACGCTAAAAATAATGAGATGGACCTGATTATCATCGCCACACACGGGCGCTCCGGTGTGAGCCGGTGGGTCTGGGGGAGCGTGGCGGACCGGGTGCTCCGTTCTTCCTGTGTGCCGGTGCTGATGGTCAGGGCGCCGGGCTGCATACCCGGGGTCTAGACTCAAACAGAAGGTATGAAACGATTAGCGAAAGTGACAGCAGGACAAATGACCCGGAAACCGGCTTGAATTCCGGCATTCCGGTTGACGCTTTAATGAAGGATATTGAAGGAGGTCAATAAAATGGTGGAAACATTGAAACAGCAGGCGCAGAGGTTGCTCGGAGACGTGCCGCAGGAGCAGGCGTTCTGGGTGAACGACGGCTGCGTCGTCCGCAACCTGAAAGAGCTTAATGAAGAATTTAAGCACATGTCCAATGATATCTATCTCTATCATGCCAACGGAGAGAAGAACGATTTCGCCACATGGATCAAAGATGTCTACGGGGACGAAGTACTGGCCGCTAATCTTCGCGCGGCGATGAACAAAGAGCAGGCGGCCAGGGCGGTGGCCAGCCGGACAAATATTCTATCAAAAAGGCTGACGTAAGCAGGACAGGATGGCCGGCAGCGCCATAAAGAAAAGGGTGAATATGGTGCAATGCAGTCGTTGTAAGCGTGAAATAGCGGAAGCCCGGAGTTATGTCCATCAGGGAAAGGTATACTGTGAAGACTGCCTGATGGATATCGGGCTGTCAATCAAAGAGTGTGACCCCTGGGCGAGTTATATCGAAACGAGCGGCCGGAAGCGGCACGGAGAAAAAGGTGCCGCCGGCATGACGGAACTGGAAACAAATATTTACGAATATATTAAAAGCCGGGGCCGGGCGACACGGCAGGAAGTGATGCAGCGCTTCGGCTTCTCTGATGAAGACTTAAAACTCCAGCTATTGCCCTTGATGCACTCGGAGCTGGTCAAAGAGCGCGCCGAAGGCGGCAAGGAGTACCTGGTCACCATTGCCTGAACGGCGACGGTGATAGATTCAACATCGATTCAAAAGGAATGGCGTAAACACCGGCTAGATAAATCGCTCGAAGCGTTCTTTTTTGGCTTTGCAGACCGGGCAGACCTCCGGCGGAGCGTCCCTGGCACACAGGTAGCCGCAGACCTTGCACCTCCAGACCGGCAGAGGCAGTTTGAGCGGTCCGGCAGCGGCAGGGACACCCGAAGCGGCTCCAGTCTTCTTCTTTTGTCGCTCCTGCGGCGGTGGCCGGCGTTCAGGAATACTTTTTATTTTCGACCTGTCCTTCAGGGCCGCTTCGGAAACATACAGAGCGCAATAGCAGGCGTTGTATTCCACCACGTCGGCGTCGCGGTAATCACATGGACAGATGATATCGATGTCTTCCGCCTTATTTCCCGAGGCGAGCCGGCACGGGCAGGCCCGGTAGCCGTACCGCCGCTCATTAACAATCAATCCTTTGACGAGCTCCTTCGTAAACTCTACATCCGGATTAAGATGATAGCCGCCCGCCTCCGCTTCGCGGTACAGTCTTTCGTATAGAATATCGATATCATTCCCGGCTATTTCCGCGGGGTTCATTTCGCCAGCGCCTTCCGTATATCGTCTTCTTTAAAACCGATGATGCATTGTTTGTCTTTGATGACCAGCGTTGGAAAGGAACAGGCGGGGTTCCAGGCCGTCACTTTCTGGATAGCGTTTTTCTTTTCCTCGCCCTGGAGGAGGTCGACGTACTCATAATCGTACGCCACGCCCAGGTCATCCAGGAGCTTCCTGGTTTTACCGCACCAGACGCAGGTGCTCAAGGCATACAGCATTATGTGACCGACATCTTTACCGGGGACATGGTTTACCGCCATAATTGATTCACCTCCTTATTTCCTATTTTCATTTTACATCTTTAATACAAAGCAAATATAAAATTGTAACTTGAATTGTTACAAAAGTATTACATTTGCTACATATAAAGGCAAATAAGCTGAATTTTACCCCGAATGCTGTTACAATAACATTAACTACGCTGGAGGTTGACTAACGATGAAAAGCTCGTGGCGTCTTTTCCGCGTCGCCGGGATTGACATCGGCGTTCATTATACCTGGCTGTTCATTTTTATCCTGTTCAGCTGGTCTCTGGCGGCGGGTATATACCCGCAGCAACATCCGGGCTGGACCACGGCGACGTACTGGACCGCGGGGGTGGTTACAACGCTCATTCTTTTTATCTCGGTGCTGCTGCACGAGCTGGCCCACTCCCTGGTGGCCCAGGCCAGGGGCATGAAGGTGAGCAGCATCACGCTTTTTATCTTCGGCGGGGTCAGCAACCTGGAGGAAGAGCCGGAGAAACCCCGGACGGAATTCGCCATGGCCATCGTCGGCCCGCTGACGAGCCTGGTGCTGGGTTTTATCTTCTGGGGACTGGCTATCGGCCTGGCCGGTCATGGGGTGTCTTTCCTGGACTTGATAAACGGTAAGAATCAGCCTACTGCACTGGACGCAGTCATGGGTTACCTCGGCTGGATAAACCTGTCCCTGGCCGTTTTCAACCTGCTGCCGGGGTTCCCGCTGGACGGCGGTCGCGTATTACGCTCCATACTCTGGGGCAGCACCCATAGCCTACAGAAAGCGACCAACGCCGCAGCTATGGTAGGCCGTTTATTCGGTTGGGTTTTTATCGCTTTCGGAGTTTACGAGGTACTGGGAGGCAACTGGGTAGGCGGTATCTGGATAGCCTTTATCGGCTGGTTCCTGATGAGTGCCGCCGATGCATCGCGCCGGGAAATTACGCTGCGGGAGCATCTGTCCGGCATTAAAGTAAAGGATGTGATGAACACCCAGCCCGGCAGCATCAATCCGGAGACCACGGTAGAGGAGATTGTAAGCAATATCTTTCAAAGGCTACATGGCAGGGCGGTGCCGGTCTGCGCTAACGATAAGTTGCTGGGCATTGTCACCATCGACGACGTAAAGAAAGTACCGCGGGACCAGTGGGCGGTAACGCGCGCGGAGCGTATTATGACGCGTCAACCGCTCTATACCGTCACGCCGGAGAGCGGCTTGAGCGACGCTTTCAAGCTGATAGCGCAGCACGCGATAAACCAGGTGCTGGTGACGCAGGACGGAAAGTGCATCGGCATATTGAGCCGCGCCGATATCATCGCGCACCTGCAGTTGAGCCAGGATCTGGGCATGTCGAAGAAATAGCAGTTATATCGGCAGGCGCATCAGCTTGCGCGCGTTATCTTCGTAAATCTTCTTCCGGTCTTCGTCGCTGATAGCCATGGCCTCGATGGCGTTGATAGTCTGGCGGTAGTTCCTATCGCCGCGCTCGGTATCGCCCAGCGGGAAATCTATACCGAAGAGCAGGTGGTCGGCGCCGAAGAAATCCAGCCCGCACATGAGCGCCGGCGTGTTGCCGTAGATGGCGGTATCAGCGTAAAACATGTGGAAATAGTCGATGGCGTCCTTTTTCAGGTCCAGGTTTTCCCCGCTGCGCCTTATCTGGGTGAACTGCCGTATCCTTTCCGCGTAGAACGGCACCATACCGCCGCAGTGGTGGGTGACGACCTTCAGGCCGGGGTACTTTTCCATGATACCGCTGAATACCAGGCGCGCCATAGCGCTGGTGGTATCGTAAGGCCAGCCGAAGAGGCTGAACATGTTATATTTTGACTCTTTCTCCGTCAGGTAATCAGGGTGGGTGGGCTTTCTCATGGGGTGGATGACTATCGGCAGGTCATATTCGGCCATCATTTCATATAGCGGCAGGAACTCTGGCGCGTCGAGGGGTTTTTCGTCCACGGGCGTGTGCAGGTAAACGCCGCGAAATTTCAGGTCATCAATCGCGTGCCGGGCTTCTTTGAGGGCGGCGTCGATATTATTCATGGCGAGAGAGGCTAAAGCGCCGCAGAACCTGGAGGGGTACTTGATGACCAACTCGGCCATTTCTTCGTCGGCCCGGAGAGCCAGCTCGGCGGCCTTTTTCGGCCCGGCGACATGTTCGACGGGAATTCGACCGAGTGTGAGCACCTGGCGGAGAGGCTCGTATTTGTCCATGATGCGGAAGCGCGCGTCGAGGTCGTAAAGCGGCGGGCAGGGCGCTACCTGGCGGTCGTGCATCTCCGGCGCCACTTTATAAAGCGCCTCCCGGTATTTGGGCGGGACGATGTGGGCGTAAGCGTCAACCTTGAGTTCGTAAGGTGGTTTCATATCTTGACCCTCCGTTAGCTAAATTATCGTTTGATAAGTCCCTTTTTGCTTAATTCTCCGGCGATATCTCCCAGGTCGAGGGATTCCAGGCCGGCTTTAGTTTGCAGGCCGGATGATTTGTCCCAGCCGCGCAGAACGTAGTATTCGTCTTTCATCTTCTCGAACTCCGACCGCTCGATGACCGTCCCTTTGCGGGAACCGATCGTCCCGCCTTTGCCGGGCACTTTACATTCGCGGTCATAGCGCAGGTACTGGATGGGCTCCTTGTGATAAAAATCCAGCAGCCTGTCGTCTTCCCTGCCAGCCCAGCCCTGGACCAGGCTCACGGCGCGCTGCATGTTAAAGATTCTTTCACCTGTTTTCTCCAGTTCTACCTCATCAATTTCCCGGCCGGTGACGGCGGAGACAATCTGGGCGGCGAGTCCGGGCCCGTTAGCCTTATTGCGCGTCATAGGCCAGCGCGCATTGCACAGGACGATGCTTTCAAAAGCGTAGGTGCGGTCCTGTATCCTCTTGGAGGCAAGCGCTTTCCCTTCATAGCTGGAATAGTCCGCGGCGGCGGCGCTGCCCCAATATTTTTCGGCGTTTTGCAGCAGGGCTTCGGGTGTTAAAGACATGGGGCCATTCTGCCCGGCTTCCCAGCCAAGCCATGACATCAAAGCGCCGGAGCCTTCGTGTATCTGCTGGACGGGACGGCGCGGCTCGGTGGCGATGCAAAGCGCGTTGTGAAGCGTTACACGCGGGTCGTAATCCTTAACCTCATTGGAGCGGTTCATGACGGAATAGCTGATTAGCTCACCGGCGCGCTTGCCGACCGACTCCGCCGCTTTTATCGTGCCCCGGGCCAGCAGCGCGCCGAAACCCTCGCGGTAAGTTATCATGCGGGTGAGCGCTTCGATGAACTCCGGGGTGCCTATCTTCGATAGCGGCAGACCGGTATCGCTATCATGAAGCAGGCCTTCTTTACGGCACAGGCCAAGCCACTCAATCATGGCCTGAATAACACACGAGTCCAGGCCGTACTGGTCGCAAAGGCGCATAGCCAGCAATATCGATTCATTCCAGCCGTTGTAATATTTATAGGCCGACCGCCGGTAGATGTCTATAGGCTGGCAGAAGCTCTTAAAGCGGCGGCCGGTCTTATCAGTATAGGACTGGCGGGTGCAACCGATACCGCAACCTGGGCAGGCCTGGGTCTTAGTGATGCCGGGTATAATCCACCACATTTTAGGAGCCGGCCCCCTGGTCATTTCACGCAGTAGCCCGGCCAGGCTACGCCCTTTATCCGGGTGAGCGGCCACCGGCCTTTTATCACCGGCGACGACGATAGCTTTAAGATTTTTCGAGCCCATGATAGCGCCGGTGCCGCCGGAACCAGAGGCGCCTTCATCGGCGAGGAGGGTGGCGAAAACGATGAGGTTTTCCGCGGCCTGCCCGATAGTGAGGACGCCCGCCGCCGCGCCGTGTTCCGCCTTCAGCGCATCGAAGGACTCAAAAGATGTTTTGCCCCACAGGTGGGAAGCATCTCTGAACTCGACCGCGTTATCATGTATCCAGAGGTAGACCGGCTTATCGGCCTTGCCGTGCACCACAATGCCGTCATAGCCGGCAAATTTGAGTCGATTGCCCCAGCCGCCCCCCAGGTTGCCGTAGGAAAAGGCTTCAGGTTCGCCGGCGGCGGTCTTGCCGCACACCAGCCAGCGGCTGCTCGCAAAACCGGTGAAGCCGGCGGCGGGCCCGCTGGCGCAGATGAGGCAGTTCTCCGGAGAAAAAGCGGCGGCCAGGGAAGGGACCATTTCCCAGTAGAGACGGGCGGCCAGGCCTTTGCCGCCCAGGAACCTGTCCGCGTAATCAGCGGTGGGCAATTTGCTTACCCTGCCATTTGATAAATTGACCGTGAGGATTTCTCCGGCGTAGCCGTATTGAACCATGGAGGTTTTCCTTTTTAGATAATCAGCCTGTTTTCTGAAGGCTGCAAAAAGATTATAATCCTGCGTTCAGCACTTTTCAAATAAAAAGAGCAGGCTTCTTCGGCTGTTAGCTTCAGAACGCCTGCCCTTGGCTTCGTTCCACTACTCCTCCTGTTTGGTTTCCCTCGCCAAATGCCTGATTATCCTGAATCAGAAGAACCAATCAAGCTAGCGACCTGCGTACGAGGAGCTCGGGAACATTCCGTCCGAATCGCTCCATCTCACGCTCCACATCACCTTCTTTCTTTCTATCCTTCCTCTTCCCCACTTCCAACCCTATGATAGACGCAGATATAAGATAATTCTGTGACTTTTGTACCACTAAATAGCG
>Ga0187886_1001248_pt1 | contig 24127 bp, 20 predicted proteins | sample June2016WEW_20_1_FD_133001 | JGI IMG/M metagenome (GOLD analysis project Ga0187886, IMG submission 133001) | Peatland microbial communities from SPRUCE experiment site at the Marcell Experimental Forest, Minnesota, USA - June2016WEW_20_150 | ecosystem: Environmental > Terrestrial > Soil >... | reverse complement strand
GGTCTCGGAATGCCAGCCCAGATCAACCTTGTTCTCGAAGGTGCCGAGAGTGCAGCACCACTCGCTGGTGGAGCCCACGCCGACCTGCAGCGTGTCGCCGTCCCTGACGAGGGTGGAGACATAATCTGCAATGGTTTTTTCCGCTTGGCCGGCTTCCACGTTCTTCCGTCCCAGCAGGTCAGTGCCGCCGGGCTGCTTGCCGGAAGGCGTGTGCTCTACAAAATAGTCGATTTCCGAGACGTGGATAAAGTTATCGCCATAGGTGCGGATAAGGTTTTTGTTGACCTCGGCCATGGCTATCTTGGCGTTGCGGATTTCCGACTTTTTCGTCCAGACGGAAGCGCCGAAGCTGCAGTAGCCGTGCTCGTCGGGGGGCGAAAGCTCGACCATGACCACGTCGGCGGGGCCGCGCTCTTCCTCGATAAAGATAAAGCCCAGGCCGCCGATGGCTAAGTCCGCCCGCCGCTCGGCGATTATCTGCCGGACGATGGGCAACGGGAAGCCCACCTCTATTTTAAAAGACATCTCGAAGACGGGGTCGTACCAGCCGAAGTCCCGGCCCGGCGTGCGCAGGGAGAGCAGCACGTTTTCCACCTCTCCCAGCCGCCCGGCCAGGGCCAGGCCCAGCGCCTGGGGCTCGTTCCCCTGCACGAAGCAGACCCGGTCACCGGACTTGATGTGGCTGACGGCTTCTTCTGCAGTGACCAGCTTTTTCTTGTATTCCTCTTGCCAGCTCATAATGCACCTCTTATTAAAAAATCCCTCTCTCACTCTCCCTTTATGAAAGGGAGAGGATGGTTGTGCAGACAACGGAAACCGCTATATTTCGACAACCTCACCATAAGCGGCGCCAATAGATAAGATTGCCACGTCGCTTCGCTCCTCGCAATGACAGTATACAAAAACCTCGGGGAGGGGGAGACAGAATGTGTCTCGCATCCCCTCCCCGATTATCCCTCTTACAGGATAGTGACGAGTTTAGTATCTGACAGCGGTGCAGCGGCAGGTCAGGCAGCGCCTGGCCTCTTTAACGCAGGTCTCCTTGTCCGCAAAACCGAGGTTGACCTCCATAAAGTTGTCCTTCCGCTTGGCGGCCGGGGTAGCTTCCGCCTTGTTGCGCACTTCCTTGGTGTATTCCCGCAGATGGAACTGGAAGGCCGGCTCGGTGACATCCGCCAGGATGACCGGAGGCGGAGGAGGCGGGAGCTCGACACCGCGCAGGTAGCAATCGATAGCGACGGCGGCTTTGCGGCCATCAGCCATGGCCTCAATCATCGTGCCCTGTCCGCGGGCGACATCGCCGCCGGCAAAAATGCCCGCGACATTCGTCGCCAGGCTGCGGTCGGCGGTCTCGATGGTGCCCCTCTTGGTAACCTTGACTTTGCTACCAGGCATGAAGGAGAGATCGACCCTCTGGCCAATGGCAGTGATGACCATATCGGCATCGATTTTCTTGGTCTCTTTCTCGTCGTAGACCGGGGCGAACTTGCCGGCTTTATCATAGCAGGTGGTGCAGCGCTTAAGCTCGACGCCCTTGACCTTGCCGGCGCTGGTGAGAATCTGCTTGGGGCCCCAGCTCATATCTACCTTAATGCCCTCTTCGATGGCTTGCTCGATTTCCTCGTTCTGGGCGGGCATTTCATCGTAACTGCACTCAAGACAGGTGACGGTGACATCATCGGCGCCGAGACGCCGGGCGCAGGTGGCGACGTCGATGGCGACACTGCCGCCGCCGACGACGACGACATTTTTACCTACAGCAACCTTCTTGCCGGAGTTGACGTCTTTCAGGAAAGAAAGCGCCTGGAGAACGCCGGTGGAATCCTCGCCCGGCACATTCAGCTTGGCGCTGTTATGCGAGCCTACGGCCACGAAAATGGCGTTGTAACCTTTCTTTTTAAGGTCTTCAGGGTTGCCCACAGCGCTGCTGGTCTTGATTTCAATGCCCATTTTCTTGAGGGCATCGATTTCCCACTTCACGACGTTGCGGGGCAGCCGGTGCTCGGGTACGCCGAAGGTCATCATGCCGCCGGCGGTAGCTTCCGCCTCGAAGACGGTGACGGCATAGCCTTTTTTGATGAGGAAGTAGGCGGCGGTCAGGCCGGCGGGGCCGGCACCAATCACAGCAACTTTTTCTTTCTTCGTGATGGGCAGCTTCTCGGGCAGGGCCTGGGGCTTAATATAAGCGTACTTGCCCTCCAGACCTTTTTCCATCACGTAGTCGGAGACGAAGCGCTTGATGTTATTGATGCCGATGGGGTCATCCAGCTTACCTCGGTTGCATTCCGCCTCGCAGGGGTGCGGGCAAACGCGCCCGATGACGCCGGGGAACGGAATGTACTGCTTAATATACCTGTAAGATTCCTCCAGCTGGCCGCGGGAGGTCATCAGCACGTAAGCGTTGATGTCCAGGCCGGCGGGGCAGGTGTTCTGGCACGGCGGCATGAAGGAATCGGGCAGCGGCCGCAGGGCCTGAACGTTAGCGGAGGAGTTGTACTTCGGGTCGTATTTTTCACGGCCGATGTTGGGGTTCACGGCGCAGCGGATAGCCAGGCCGCGGTTGAACCGGGCGAGGCAGACGTTGCAGCGCAGACAGCGGGTGATCTCGTCGATGCGGCCTTCTTCCCACTTACGCGGGGTGCGCTGGTCGGCGACGAGCTGGCGGCCCATGGTGATGGCGTCCGCCCAGCCGTTGCGCAGGACTTCCTCGGCGAGGTAGGGGTCATGCTGGCCGGGGACAATCAAGGGTATCTTGAGTTCCGGTTTAAAGTGCTTGGCGTGCTCGATAAAGTCATGCGAGTCCTGGGGGAAGAAATAGTGCCGGGCTTCGTAGGAGCCATCGGAGAGGTGGATGTAGCTGGCGCCCAGGTCCTGGCACCACTTGGCGACCTGTATTAGCTCTTCTTCGTGGATAGCGCCGGGCATATGTTCGTCACCGCTCAAGCGGATACCGAGGCAGAAGTCCGGCCCGACCCTCTTCCTGGAGGCTATCAGGAGGTTTTTCAGGAAGCGGAAACGGTTCTCCAGCGAGCCGCCGTATTCATCGGTGCGCTGGTTTGAGCGCGGCGAAAGGAACTGGTGGATGAGGTAGCCGTGCGGGCTGTGGAACTCGACGGCGTCATAGCCGCAAATACGCGCGGCGGCGACGGCATCCGGGAAGGTCCTTTCCATGTAATGAATCTCATCAAGGGTCAGCACTTTGGGAGGGGTGGTGGCGCCCAACGTCTGGGCCTTGGTCTCGTAGCCGCGGGGCATGATTCTTAGCTCATAGTCCTGCGGTCTCTCGGAAGGTATGGCTGAAGGCGCTCCCGGAACTTCACCGGAAGTCTTGCTCGAGCCCTGCCTGCCGAAGCTGGGGGTAATCTGGATGAAGGCCTTGGCGCCGCACTGCTTGATGCCCTCGGCGAGGTTGGACTGGCCCTCGTAGTAGGAGCGGCCACTGATACGCGGGTTACCGAAGCTGGTGGTCTTCGCGCCCCAGTCAGTAGCAAACGTACATTCGATGGTGATGAAACCGGCGCCACCTTCGGAACGGCCGGCGTAAGAGTAGATACACTCTTCTCTGATGTACCCGTTCTGGTCGGCGCCGCCGGTGGTGGTGCAGGAACCGCCGATTCTGTTCTTAATCTCCAGCGGCCCCAGTTTGATTGGCGAGAATAATATAGGGAACAATTCAGACATTATTTCTCCTTTCCTTTTTTATTTATTTTGCGCGTCTTTTCGTAGTATCAACATTAAGCAGTTTGGCAAGATTTGTGCCGAAGATCCCGCGTTTGACTTCATCGGTTACCGGGGCGAAGCCGTAGTCCTTCTGCAGGTCTTCCGGCATTTGGAAGGTTCTAAGGCCCAGTACCGCTTCCCTGAACAGTCCGCCGGGGCCGTAGAAATCGGTTCCCCAGACGATACGTTCCGGACCGGCGAACTGGATAGCTTCACCAATGATTTCGGCTAACCGCCTGGGTGCCTTATTATACCAGGGCATAATCAGGCTAAAGCTGATGTAAACTTTGGGATGAGACAGGGCTACCATGTTCAGGTCATGGCAAAGCGGCCAGCCGGCATGGAACGCGATGATATTCAGGTCATAGAAATCATTAACGACGTCATCCAGCAGGACCGGCAGGCAATATTTGGCCTTGCCCGGGGGGCACCAGCTCCAGCCGGTGTGGATAGAAACCACTACTCCCAGTTCGTTGCATCTTTTGTAGAAAGGCCATATCCTCTCATCGTTGATGTAGGTATCTTCCGGCGGATAGAACTTGAATATCTTGCAGCCTCTTTCCTGGGCAAGATAATCGAGCTCCCAGAGGACATCTTTCATACCTCTCTTGATAAAGGGCCCCAAGTTGGGCTGTACGATGAATCTATCCGGGTACTTTTCCGCGGCAGCCAGTAGATAGCCGTTTGTAGACCATTTGGTGGAATAGCCCGTTGTTTCCATCATGGACTCGGGAAGAACACAGGCCATATCTACACCATAGCGGTCCAGGTAAACTATCAGCTGTTCATCTTCGGTCATATCCCCTTTGACAGGTTTAGTCTCCAATTTATCTTTCCAGTCTTTGGTGGCATGGTGAGGAACAGCTCCGAAAGCACGGGCAGTTTCAGCAGTACCGTACACCCATTGTTTATAGGCCGGGAAATAATCGAAGTATTTTTTTTGATCACCGCTAAGATGGCATTCGACATCTATCTTGAAATAGTCGTCTTTGGCGAACTCCTGTCTTGGCATTGCCATAGAATTGCTCCTTATTCAAGCAGAATCGCAAAGAATTTATTTCTTTTTCTTGTCAGCAGCCAGGTCCGGGCGGTAGCTCTTGAAATACTTGGTCTTGTTCAAGCGCTCCTCATACTTCTCATGCATCTTATGGAAGGCTTCTCTTTCGCCCATGCCCTCCCGGTCGCGGATGAACATAAGCTCTCTCTCGTCCTCGCTGTACTTGAGGTTGGTGCTGAAGGTGTGGTAGAGGATGACCTCTTTGAGATTGGTCAGGCCCAGGCGGCTTAGCATGTGGCGGCGGGCGAACTTGCCCATGACCACGCAGTCGCGTGGGAGAAGGGAGATAGCGGCCGCCAGGTTGTGTACTTCGGACTCCAGGTCTTCCTCGGGGACGGCCTTGGTCACATAGCCGGCTTCCTCGGCCTCGTCACCGCTGATGGTGCGGCCGGTGAGCAGGATTTCTTCGACCTTCTTGGTGTGGCCCATGACCAGCTCGAGGGGCAGGGTGGGTAGCCCGCCGAAGGCGAGCCTTTGACCCATCTGGGAGAATTTGGCGTTTTTGGCGCAGATGACGACGTCGGCGGCTTTGGTGATGTACAGGCCGGCCTCGATAGCCCAGCCGTGCACCTGCACCATGACCACCTTGTTGCAGTCCAGGATAGCCTGCGGGAATCCGTAAAGCTGGTCCTCGTCTGTCTGGAGCCTGATTCTCTGGCTGGGTTTGACGCCCTTGGCGCCGCCGTAAACGCGGTAGACCATGGACAGGTCGAACCCGGCGCAGAAGTTCTTGCCGGCGCCCTTGAAGATGACCACATTGCAGTCATCGTCGTGGTTGATTTCCCACATGGCCTTCTTGATATCGCCGGTCATGTACTCTTCGCCGATGCTGATGCAGTTGTTCTTGTCCGGCCGGTTCAGGGTGAGATAGGTAACTTTCGGGTATTCCTTGTCTTTCTCCAGGGTAATCGCATTGAAACTCGGGTATGACATCGTGTTTTTTCCTCCAGTAAAAATTTTTCGCTCAAAACGTTAAGGTTGGTATTTCAACTTGCCAGTCCTTCCACTGGGCAAGGGAAAAAGAGGTAGTGGTTCAGAGTCGTCAATATGCATCAACTACTATCGTTCATATCACGTGGTGAGTTGAGTAGTGCATTAATGACTATGGAGAAGGAGCAACAGAAGGTTAATTGCCTCTCTATACCGTGTAATCCCATATTATCAAGCTCGGATATTGACTTGATTAGTCCGGTCTTACCTTTCTAGTCGGCGGGGTGTGATAATGCGCAAATTAACAAAGGGAAGTCATTTCCGGAAAGAACTTTACCTGTGAAATCTTTATCCCCTTTGCCTGTTTGCACATTTTCCGGTAAATCTGGTCACAGAAAATTGTGCCTTTATATTTTATACCAATTTCGGGTGGAATGTCAAACGTATACGTTCAAAGCGTGCGCGATGATCCGCTTTATTCGGTCTTTTTTATCTGCGACTGGCGCAGGTTATTTAAGATATATTGTATATCGGTGTTGCTCATACCGAAGCGGTGTAGCGTGTGGCGTATCATTTCCAGGCTTCCTTCGAAGAAGGGCAAGACCAGCTCCGTTACACCGATGCCCTTCAGAAGCTCGGCATCGGCGTCGCGGTGGACCCTGGCCACGATATCCAGTTTCGGGTTGATTTTCTTGGCGTTCCGGGCCGTCAACTCTGCCGCTGCGTAGTCCGGTATGGTACAGACCAGTATGCGCGCTCTATCCAGGCCGGCGTGGGCCAGAATTTCGGGATTGCTGGCATCGCCATAGATATGCGGTATTCCGCGGGCGCGCAGGCTGGCAATCAGTGTAGGGTCGAGTTCAATCACCAGGTACGCGAATTTGTGTTTTTCCAGGACGGCGGCTACCCGGCTGCCAACAGCGCCGTAGCCGCAGATGACGGCATGGCGGGCCAGTCCGGGCGTCTCGAAGTTCCAGGTATCTTGCTTACCGCCTACCATCCAGCGCGCGAACCATCGCTTCTGGCTTAACCAGCGGTAAAGAAAAGAGTTCAAACTCATGGCGAAGGGGGTCAGCAGCATGGTGACGATGGCCGAGGCTATTATCAAATTATATACTTCGTTAGAGAACAGGGGCGGTTTCATTGTTACCCCTATCAAAGCCAGGACAAAACTGAACTCTCCTATCTGTATAAGGCCCGTGCCGACCATCAGTACCGTTTTGTGACTGTAACCGAAAACCCTTGTGATGAACGAGCAGATGACGAATTTCACCGCGATGATTACCACCACCACCAGCGCCACGGTGCCCGCGTTTTGCCCGATGAAATGCAGGTTGGCCAGCATACCCAGCGAGACGAAAAAGAGGGCGGCAAAGGTATCCCGAAAGGGGAGAATATCGGCAAACGCCTGCCGGGCGAAACCGGACTGGCTGATAAGCAGCCCGGCGGCGAAAGCGCCGAAGGCCGCTGAAAGACCGAAGTAATATGTGCCGAAAGCCGCTGCCAGGCACACGACTATCACCGTCAGCAAAAAGAGCTCCCGCGAACGCTGGCCGGCCACCTTTTTCATGAACCAGGGCATTACCCAGATACCCAGGGCGAGCATCACCGCGATGAAACCCGCCGCTTTGCCAAGCGCGATACTTAAAGACACCCACAGCGCGCCCGTCTGACCCCCGAGAGCCGACATCACGACCATTATCGGGACGACGCTAAGGTCCTGCACCAGGAGAATCCCCAGCATCACGCGGCCGTGGATGGTGTCAATCTCTCCCCGGTCCATCAAGAGCTTCAACACCACCATGGTGCTGCTTAGGGCGATGATAAAGCCGAAAATAACTGCGCCTGCGGAAGCCAGACCCATCACCCTTCCCAGCACGTAGCCGGCGGCCGCCGTCAGCACTATCTGGGCGATGCCGCCCAGCACGGAAACTTTACCCAGCTTTACCAATTCTTTAAGGGAGAACTCCAGACCGATGGCAAAAAGCAGGAGAACGACGCCTATGTTAGCCAGAGAGTTAATCGACTCGGTCTCATGCACCAGGCCCAGGCCGAAAGGCCCCACCGCCACACCACCCGCCAGGTAGCCGAGGATAACCGGCAGTCGCAATAGGCGAGCGACCACGCCCCCGGCGATTGCCGCCGCCAGGACGACCAGCAGGTCAAGCCCGATGCCCAGGCTTTGCACAAATGCCCCCCGGAATTTTTTATATGTTCAGATTTATTGTATCACGTATGAAACCTAAAAAGCATCGTGGAAATTAAAACGTTACAATTGTTAACGGAATGTTTATGCCTCCAACGATAACGTTTATACCCTTTTTATGACATCCGGTTTAAAGTAGGGATATCATAAAAGGGGAGACTGAAGAACTATGCTCGCCATGACAACGACCAGCGACCCCGGTACCTCCGGCATCAAGGACATCGCCGAGGCTCTGGGGGGCGGTATTAAGGAAGGCTCTCTCGTGCTTATCGAGGGTGAAGCCAAGACCGGGAAAAGCGTGCTGTGCCAGCACATCGCTTTCGCCGTGTTAAACACCCGGGGGAGCCCCGTCGCTTACTATTCTTCGGAATATCACGTTGACGGACTGACTGCCCAGATGAACTCCATGTCCCTCGACACATCTGACGATCTGGCAGACGACCGCCTTAGAGTGTACAAAATTTATTCAAAAACCGTCTTGAGGGAGCCCCAAAAGTCCCTGAAGCTTATCATCAATCATATTCAGGGTCTGCCGCCGCAATTTAAGATGGTCGTCATCGATTCGCCATCGGTATACCTGACCAGGGTCAATCTGGTGGTCAAAGTAGACTTCTTACAATCATGCAAGGAAATGTGCGGTAACGGACTCACGATTGTCATGGCCATCGATAGCCACGCCTTTGAAAAGAAGTCATTCTACCGCGCCTACATGATGAGCGATTATTATCTTAAGCTCCGGTCTCACGACGCGATGCTGGAGACCGGTAAGGTAGATTCCAGGATTATCAAGATACTGGAGGTTACCAAGCTCGGCGGTGTGGAGCGCTGGGGCGGGGAAGGTATGAGATTCGAGATTAAACCCGGAGTGGGCATTCAGATTCTACCCTTTGTGCGCATCAGGGTCTAGTAAAATCGGGCTATTTTACGTTTAAGGCGCCGGCGATACCGCGTATTGCCGGCCTTTTTAATGTCATACATTTGTAATGATTTCCCCCGCCGTTTTATAACTTTTCAATCTCCCGTTTTTTACAATGTTCAATGATGGCGCTCGCGGCATCGCATTAAGGTCGAAGGGAGATGGACATTATTACAAAGATAGGTGCCGGGAGCGCCGTCCTGTAATGTGCTATCATAGAAATAGGTACATCTTTTCTGAATCAGCTTGATATCTGATACGGAGATAATGTTTGATGGTATCAGGAATAGTCATAGCGCTGGCCGGGCTGGCGTTAATCGGCTTCCTTTCATGGTTCTTCTTCGGCTCGAGGCAGGCCAGGACGGCGCGCGTTACCGGGAACGCCCAGGAGATAGTCATCACGGTCAAGGGCGGATATTCTCCGGACATCATCCGGGTCAGGAAAGGTGTGCCGCTGCGCCTGGTATTCGACCGCCAGGAAGCCGGCGACTGCAGTGAACGAGTAGTTTTTCCGGACTTTCATGTCAGCAAAACGCTGGCGCCCTTCGCTAAAACGACCCTCGAATTTACGCCGGATAAAGCCGGCGAGTTCGGTTTCGCCTGCGGCATGAATATGCTGCACGGCACCATCATCGTTGAGGAAAAAGAGTCAGAGTCTGCGTTAACTCATGAAGAGCCTCACCGCGAATTCGCCCGGGCGGTAGGCGTAGGTCCGCAGCTGCCGGCCGGCCAGACAGAAAAGGTCGAGTTTACTTTGGCAGGCGGCGTGACCTGCGCCTCCTGCGCCGTCAATATCGAAAAGGGACTAAGCTACCTGCCCGGCGTCGATGACATCAAAGTCAACGTCGGCAACGACCGCGTGACCGCCAGCTATGACCCCGCCCTGATTTCCCCGGATAAGATGCAAAAAGCCATCGAAAGCGCGGGGTACAAGGTGCGCCGGCGCAGCCAGCCCGGCTCCACCGAGACCGAAGACCGCGAGTCAGCTGCCAGGCACACCGAACGCCGCGAGCTTGCCCGAAGACTGATTATCGCGGCGGTGCTTTCATTGCCGGTGGTCTTTTCCGTTATGGCGCATGACCTTTTCGGCGTGACCTGGATTCCCTCCATCCTGCTCAACCGCTGGTTCCAGCTGGCGCTCATCACGCCGGTGATGTTTTACTGCGGCTGGCCGATACACCGCACCGGCTGGCTTACCTTGAGCCACCGCACCGCCGATATGAACACCCTCATCACCATCGGCACCACGGCGGCTTACGGCTACAGCCTGGTCGTCACCGTCGCGCCCGGCATCCTGCCGGAAAACCTGCGCCAGGTGTACTTTGAATCCGTCGGTGTGATTATTACACTAATATTGTTCGGCCGCCTTATCGAGGCCATCGCCAAGGGCGGCACCGGCGAGGCCATCCGCAAGCTCATCGGCCTGCAAGCCAGGACGGCCCGCGTGGTGCGTGAAGGTCGCGAGCAGGATATACCCATCGAGGAAGTCCGGGTGGGCGATGTCGTCATCGTGCGCCCCGGTGAGAAAGTGCCGGTGGACGGCGAAATCATCGAAGGCCGTTCGACGCTGGACGAGTCGATGGTCACCGGGGAAAGCCTGCCGGTTACCCGGGACAAAGGCGATAGCATCATCGGCGCCACCATCAACCAGACCGGCTCATTCCGCTTCCGCGCGACCAGGGTAGGCAAAGACACCATGCTGGCCCAGATAATCCAGCTGGTGGAGCAGGCGCAGGGCTCTAAAGCCCCCATCCAGCGCCTGGCCGACCTCGTCGCCAGCCGTTTCGTGCCGGGGGTAATTTTCATCGCTATTATTACATTTATCGTGTGGTATAACTTCGGGCCGGCGCCCGCCCTGATATTTTCACTGGTGAATGCCGTGGCGGTGCTCATCATCGCCTGCCCCTGCGCCCTTGGCCTGGCCACGCCGCTTTCCATCATGGTTGGCACCGGTAAGGGGGCGCAGAACGGCATCCTTATCCGCTCCGCCGAAGCGCTGGAGACTGCCCATAAGCTTAAAATACTGGTGCTGGATAAGACCGGCACGATTACTAAAGGCAAACCATCGCTGACGGACATCGTGCCCGCTGACGGCATCGGCGCTGATGAGCTTTTGCGGCTGGTCGCTTCCGCGGAACGTTCCTCGGAGCACCCGCTCGGGCAGGCGATAGTCCAGAGCGCCCGGGACAGGGGACTGGTGCTGACAGAGCCGGGGAATTTCGAGTCGTTTACCGGCCAGGGAATAAAAGTGGCGGTGGACGGGCGCAGTGTGCTCGTGGGCACGCGCTACCTGCTCGAAGACGCCGGTATGCCGACCGCGGAGCTGGAAAAACAGGCGGAGCGCCTGGCCGCCGACGGTAAAACGGTGATGTACGCCGCCGTGGACGGCCGCCCGGCTGGAATCGTTGCTGTAGCGGATACGGTCAAGGAAGAGTCGGCGGCCGCCATCGCCGCTTTAAAACGCCTCGGCATCGAGGTGGTGATGATTACCGGAGATAACCGCCACACCGCCGCCGCCATTGCCCGGCAGGTAGGCATCGAGCGCGTCCTGGCAGAAGTGCTGCCGCAGGACAAAGCGCTGGAGGTAAAGAGGCTACAGGGCGAGAACAAGCTGGTCGGCATGGTCGGCGATGGCATTAACGATGCCCCGGCCCTGGCGCAGGCGGATATCGGCATCGCCATCGGCACGGGCGCGGATGTCGCCATCGAGTCCTCCGATATCACGCTTATTTCCGGGGAGCTTAAGGGGGTGGTCACCGCCATCAGCTTGAGCCGCGCTGCCATGAGGAATATCCGCCAGAACCTGACCTTCGCCTTTATTTATAACTCTATCGGAATTCCCATCGCCGCCGGAGCGCTTTACCCCGCCTTCGGCATTCTGTTGAGCCCGATGATAAGCGCGGCGGCCATGGCCTTCAGCTCGCTCTCGGTTGTCTCCAATGCCAACCGCCTCCGCAGCTATAAACCGGCCCCGCTGGGCGCGCCGGCCCCGGAAAAAATAGAGCCCAGAGTCGAAGTCAGCGAAAGAAAAACACAGGAGGGAGCCATGGCTACTGTTAAAGACCTCGTTTGCGGAATGGAAATCGACCCGAAGACCGCCGCCGCCAAAATGGACTACAAGAGCAAGACCTACTACTTTTGCGCCCTTTCCTGCCGGGACAGATTCAAAGCTGACCCGGAGAAATACGTCGGTAAGCGGTAAAAGGGGGAAATTCTAAATACTAAATTCTAAACTCCAATAGGGGAATGGGGATTAGAATTTAGAGTGATGAGATCAGAAATCACCCGGACAGGTCTTTCTTAATCTGTTCGAACTGCTCTTTATTTATTTCCCCGCAGGCATAGCGCTCCCGGGCGATATCCAGCGGATTTTGCTTTTCGCCGCCGGAGTGCGTTCCCTGCCTGGTCAGCCGGGTAACCACCCATACAATCAGCCCGATAATGCCGCCCCAGAACACCAGCATCAACAAAATCATCAGGCCCGCGCCCCAGCCGTGCCAACCCCACCACATCATAATTGACCTCCTTGAAATCCATCGTTGACGAATACTCTATATATTAATTATATCAGCAACGCTTGCAATAGTCATAAATTGACGGGGTAAAAAGTTACAAATTCATAACGTTAAAGGCCTTAAAAATCTTTACTATTTATTTATGTGCCAACGTTCGATATTAATAACTTGTTTAGCGTCCGCCTCTTACAATCTTATTACCAGGAAGTGCACTACCGGGGAGGTGGGCAAATGACCATTCCGAAAGAGAGCATACTGCTCGTTGATGACGAAGAAGCCATCAGGGGTATTTTAAATAAAGGCCTGGCCATGCGCGGCTACGCCTGCGATGAAGCCGGCGACGGCGAAGAGGCCCTGGCCAAGCTGAAAGAAAAACAAACCGACCTCGTTATCATGGATATCAATATGCCCGGCAGACAGGGCTATGAGGTGCTGCCGGATATTACCTTGAATTTCCCGGAAACGGCCGTGATTATGGCCAGCGGCGTCAGCGATACGAAGATTATCGCCAGGTGCATCCAGAACGGCGCCCAGGACTATATTAATAAACCGTTTAAATTCGAGCAGATTTTACAGAGCATCAACGGTACACTGGACAAGCGGAGAGTAGCGCTGGAAATTCAACGCTATTTTCAGGATATCGGCAGGAAAGAAGGCGGCCATAAAGAGCCCAGGAGGCTGTTCCTCGGTACCGTGGAAGCTCTCGTCAACACCCTGGAATCGCTGGACAGCTACATCAAGGGACACTCCCAGGAGGTATCGGAGCTTTCTCTTTCCATCGGCAAACAAATGGGGTTTTCCCCCGAGGATATGGACGACCTGCGCTGGGCCGCCCTGCTGCATGATGTGGGTAAAATTGCCGTTGACCCCAATATTCTTAACAAACCCGGCGAGTTGACCTCAAGCGAATACCGCCACATTATGACCCACGCCATCATCGGCCCCAACCTGGTCAAGCCTTTCGTTAACGATAAGGTAGTCGATATGATTTCTCACCATCATGACCGCTATGACGGTTCCGGGCTGGACCAGAAAATCCGCGGCAAAGATATCCCTCTGGGGGCCAGGATTATCGCCGTGGCCGATGCTTTCCAGGCCATGACCTCCGACCGCCCTTATCGGCGGGCCATGTCCAAGCACGACGCCATGGAGGAGCTGGTATGGTATAGCGGCACCCAGTTCGACCCCATCATCGCCAACGTGCTGATTAGTAAAATCAAGACCCAGCAAATACCTAAAAACGATATCAAGATAGGCGCTTAACTCTGAACCGAATACTGAAAGAGTTGATCAAGGAGGCGGAGTCGCGAAGACCCGCCTCCTCTATTTTCAGGGACTAGCGTCCCTGTTCCAGGCGCGTAATGAGCGATACAGGCAGGTTGGCCTGCATCATTTTATCCTGCGTGGCATTGATATTATATTCCACGCGGTGCAAACGGAGCATCATACCTTCGCTTTCGTAGATGGCGTAGCTGGCGCGCGGGTCGCCGTCCCTTGGCTGTCCCACGCTCCCCGGATTAACTATCATCCGGTGCGTATGCAGCACCAGACCAACGCCTTCCATAAGGTGTATCGTCTGGGCGGTGTTGCCTTCCTGCCTGAAAGCAGCGGGCACGTGGGAGTGTCCCACCAGGCAGAATTTCTTATCAAAAAAAGCGAAGTTTTTTTCCGCGATACTGGCGGATATCACGTATTCCAGGACCGGGTCTGACGGGCTGCCGTGCATCAGCGTAAAATCATTTTTTTCCATTTTCAGGGGCAGGTCCGCGAGGTAATGCACGTCTACCGGATTCAACTCATTCATCGTCCACCGGCAGGCTTCGGCCGCTGCGGGATTAAAATAGGATAGCTCTATCTTGCCGATAGCGGCCAGGTCATGATTGCCGGCGATGTTCACGGCGCAGTATTTCTTGACCAGTTCGAGGCACTGGCGCGGGTCCGGCCCATAGCCCACGATATCACCGAGGGACCATATCTCATCCACCCTGCCTTTTACCTGAATATCCTCGAGCACGGCCTGTAAAGCAGCCAGATTGGCGTGAATATCGGCGATGAAGGCGTAGCGCATTTACAGATAATATAACAGGTTTTGGAAAATATCGCTAGGGGAGCCGGCCTGCCTAGAAAATCCCGAAAAACCTCATGAGCGAACGCAGGCCGAAGTATCCCAGGTAGCTTAATATCATACACTGGGCGGTCTTACCGGCCCAGATTGCCAGAAAAAATTGCCAGAAGCTAAAACGCGTTGCCCCCATCCCCAGAATCAAGGGGGTGAGGATGGGATTGGGATATATCGATAGAAAAAATACCGCCATCAGCACCCTCCGGCTGGCAAATTCCGGCACCCTTGATAATCTCCTGAAAAACCGCCCTATTTTCGAGCGGGGCGGGGTGCCGGATAGGTCGGTCACCATAAAGTTCTGAATTACCTTGTGCCCGCTGCGCCCCGTCCAGAAAATCAGCGCGTTGCCGGCGGCGTTGCCGCTGCCGGAGACCAGCCCGACTAAAAAAGGATTTAAGATACTCCCCAGCGCAAAAGTAAGTATCATGCTGGGAGTGGGAATCGGTATCGGCGAACCGGCGAAGATAGAGATGATGAAGAGGCCGAGATACCCCTGCTGCTCAAGCCGGGTGATATATTTCGAGTGCTGTACCAGGAGTACGGCGCCGACAACACTGATGACTATCATCGCCGCCAGTATCGCAATGGCTATATTCCTGGAGCGACGCGAGCTTTCATTCATCCCGACCCATTATAGCTAATAGCCTTAAATATTGACAGCGCGCTTCCGGGATTTCCCCCCGGAAACACTAACCTTGACCCGAAAAATCCGTTATAAATAATAAGAGATTCTTCCGGCGGAGGGTAGCGTAGATGGATAAACAGATGGGAATATTGCTCATGGTGGTTTTCGGGATTTCGGGCGCCGGCGTGACGGCGCTGGCGTGGTTCTATCCGTCTTTGAACCTGGATAAAGCGTCCGCGACCCTGGCCGGAGTGATAGGGGTGGGGTTTGCGGTATTCCAGGGTTTCAGGTTCAAATATCAGGGCCGCGGCGATGGTGGAACGGCGCCGGCAGAGGCCAAAGCGGCCGAAAAACCTTGATGAGTCCGTAAATGTTAAATCCACAGGGGGCGGGTGCACTCGCCCCCTTTTTTATTGCCAGGCTGTCTTGCCATATAAAGTGAGTAACGTAAGTGACAGGAATTATTTACTGGACAAAGGATTCCAAAGTGATAGAATAGGGGCGTGGATGCTGCTTTAATAATAGGAGTAATCGCATTAATTGTTGCTACACCTTCCGCAATTCAAATGTTTTGGGGTAAACCCAAAATTATATTTCGGTTTTATACGAGAGATATAGAGGAACACACTATCTTGTCTTGTGACATTCAGAACAAACCGATTGAGGATAGCATATTAAAGGCTCTTGGAGTTTATCGTCGTTCTGTTGTCATTTCAGCTACACTTCAAATATTTGAGGAAGGAACAAATAGACCGTTTTTGAATGAATATATGCCTGATTTTTTTACTTATAGCGAAATAAGAGGAGCACGTATTACACTTGATTCATCTGTTATACCTGTTACCATTGATATTATATCAGCCAGAAAAAAGGATGGAAAAGTAGTTAGAGATGAGGATGAATTACGAGATAATTTACCTTCTATACCCATTGGCACATATAAGGTAAGAGTTACATTAACCGCAGATAGTGATTATATTACTATGTTTCATTCATTTTATGTATCTGATAAGTACCCTTATGCTAATTGGCTATGAATACAAATATGTTTATGCAGTATCAGGATTATTTTATCAATGAGCATGTAAATCAAACATAGGAAACCAACAATGGCAGACATACCTGAACGGAAGAAAATAATTTTAGATTTATTCCAAACATCTCAATGCTCATGGTGCATTAAATTTTACAACTTACCAAATGATGTATCACTATGTCCGTATAGAGGCGAACTCCATTCAAATTGTTCGTTTTTCGATAAGATGAGCGAGTTTGAAGTGCGGATGTGGAGGGATAGCCTTTTTGATGCTTTTATTCCTGCGATTATGGATAGGATGCTTAATATCCAATCAAAAGGTAATATAGCACGATGTAGAAAATGCGGCGCATTTAACCCTAACCCAAGCCAGAAAAAACCATATTGCTGGAAGTGCGGCGAAAGTTTGTGTTGTCCCCAACACAAAGATTTGGTATTGAGATACATCATTGAGGAAGATTCTTGGAAGTGCCTATTAGCATCGCATGGACAGAGATTCTACAGAATTATTGAACCAACCCTAGATGAACAGTTAAATTTACTGTTCTCTCTTTTAAAACATAACAAAACTCTTTACTTCAGAGATAATAATCTATGGATTGAGAAATATAATAAAACAAAAGAATGGTTAGATAAATACAGAGGAGGCGCATCTAGGTTTGATGAATGTTCAAATCCGAGTTGTGAAGCAAGGTATTGTAATATAAAGTCCATGCTAGTAAACTCCGAAGCTAGCGCAGGACGGTGTATATATCCTGGTTGCACTCAGAGTATAGACAAATAATTAGGATATGCTCTAAAACGAAATAAGGGGGGCAAATATTAGGAGGTAGGATATGTTTAAAAATCATTTTACCTCTATATCTAGTTTCGTGATATTGGCTTGTTTTCTCATTCCTATACTAACGATTGCCTCTGCATGTGCTGGTGTACAACAGGCAGCCAATTCTGCAAAAGAGAAGGCCAGTGAAGCGATGTCACATCTTAATTCATCTACTCTCACCCCACTTTCTTCATCCTATCCAGCAGATATTATTGGGCGTGTGACAGTGACTGGATTAGTACAGGATATTATTGAAGGTGGCTCTGGAGTTTTGAATCCCAAGGGAGGTGATGTTTTGTGGGTTGTAAATATCTCTGTTAAGAATAAAACTTATCTAGCGTCTGTCCCTAATCAAAATTGCTGGACTTATTATTGGTGGGCAATTACGGATGGAACGAATATATATAGATGTCCTGAGTATTTTAAGGCACTCCCTGGAACACCCATTCCCTCGCTAGATGAAGGCCAAACTAGACAATTGTTAACTTGTTTTGAAGTTCCAAGTAATTTGACTTTAAGTAATGCTCAGATAGTGTATCAGGGTCAACAACCCTATTCCTACGGGAAATTAACTGGTGGAGAGAAAGTGGCAGCATATGCCTTTCTCTCACAAAAGGCCGTGAATCAAGTATCGCCTTTAATACCATATGGAACCTATGTTGCATCGGCGGCAGGATTCACGGCATCGATAACATTAAATAAGGACGGGACTTATTCAACGGATGACCCTTATAACGGGAAAAAGGTAGGCACTTATACTGTCTCCAAAGACTTCATCACTATTTACGACCCGATAACACATGCACCGACCCAACAAAAATATACTTATTCTGCTCAATTTAAATGTTTGTATCTATATCCTGGAATGTGGTCGATAAATGATAATCCTTTTGGCGGCGCACCAAGTCAATGGTCGGATACGCCAGTACCATTTTATAAACAGTAATTACATATGATTAATGAGTTTCGCAACAGTCTCCATATAGTGAGCGTAGTCATGAATATGCTATAATTTCCCTGATGAAAGTCTCCAAGCTGGGAGAGTTCAGGCTGATTGACCTCCTCGCCAAAATGATATCCGACGCGAAAGTCGACCGGCTCGCCCCGGACCGTCCGCTCATCGGCATCGGCGATGATGCCGCCGCCTGGCGCCCTGGCGGCTCGATAGAGTTGGCCACGGTAGACACCATGGTGCAGGACATCCACTTCACGCTGGACACCATCTCCTGGCAGGAGCTCGGCTGGAAATCGCTGGCCATTAACTTAAGCGATATCGCCGCGATGGGCGGCGTGCCGGAGTACGCGCTAGTGGCCATGGCGTTGCCGCAAGATTCCGCCGTGTCGGATGTCACCGCCCTCTACGAGGGCATGATTAAACTGGCCAGGGGGTCGCAGACAGCCATCGTCGGCGGCAACATCTCCCGCGCGCCGCAGGTATCCGTGACCATCACCGTTATCGGCCGCAGTCTGAATGGCGAGATATTGCGGCGCTCGGCCGCCCGACCCGGCGATACTATTGCCGTGACCGGTTACCCGGGCAGCGCCGCCGCCGGGATGGAGATGCTCACGCAAAAGCTCAAGCTCAAACCGGAGGCCGAAAAATACCTGAAAAGCGCCTTCGTTCATCCTGTGCCGCGCCTGGCTGAAGGTCAGTTCCTGGTCAAATGCGGCCTGAAAACCGCCATCGATATCAGCGACGGTCTGCTCTCCGACCTCCGCCACATCTGCAAAGAGAGCAAAATGAGCGCCCGTGTCTTTGCCGAACGTTTGCCGGTCCATCCTTTAATGAAAGGCAGCTTCGGGGACAAAGCGCCGGGTCTGGCGCTTTCCGGCGGGGAAGACTACGAGCTCCTTTTCACGGGCAGCTCCGCCGCGGTCAACAAAGCTAAATCGGAGCTAAAGTGCCCGGTTACGGCCATCGGAGAAATCACCGCCGGCGAGCCGGGCAAGATTGACCTGATTGACGTACAGGGAAAAGCCGTGAAGACCGGAAAAACGGGCTGGCAGCACTTTTAATAATTAAGACCGGAATGGAGATACAATCATGGTTATTGTGCCAAAAGTAACGCTCAACGCCGACCTCAATGAAGGGTTCTGTTTCGGGTGCGGCGGCAATAATCCCATCGGTCTGAAGCTCAAATTCGTCAGGGAAGGCGATACAGTCAGGGCAGAATATACTCCCGTAAAAGAGTTCCAGGGCTGGCCGGGACTACTCCACGGCGGTATCCTGGGCTGCCTGCTGGACGAGGCGATGAGCCATGCCGCTTATACCACTGGCAATACCTGCCTGACCGCCAGCATCACCATACGGCAGCGGCAGCCCATAAAGGTGGACACGCCCCTCATCGTCACCGGCCGCGTCACCCTGCACCGTAAAAAAATTATCGAAACCGAGGGACAGGTATGCCTGAAAGACGGCACGGTCGTCGCGGAAAGCACGGCCAAGCAGTTCATCGCCGATAACGAGGCAGGGAAAGCCGATAAAGTGCGGGAGAAGCGCAGCCATGTCTGAAGCGCACCTGGAGGCAGCCATCTGGGACATGGACGGGGTTATCGCGGATACCGTCGAATACCATTACCTGGCCTGGAAAGAAGAGTTCGCTAAAAAGGACATCGATTACACCATGGAACACTTCTTGCGCTTCTTCGGGCAGAGGAACGACACTATTATTAAAGACGCTCTGGGCGAAGGCACAGCTCCCGCAGAGATGGGCGCTATCAACGACGCTAAACAGGCAAACTTCCGCCGTAGAGTAGCCGGGCATGTAAGGGCGCTGCCCGGGGCCATCGAGCTTATCAGGGCGCTGAAAGAGCACGGCGTCAAACAGGCTATCGCCTCTTCCGCGCCGCCGGAAAACATCAAAATCATCACGCGAACGCTGAACGTTGACGGCTTTTTTCAGGCCGTCGTTTTTGGCCACGAGGTGCCCGAGGGCAAACCCTCCCCGCAGATTTACCTGCTGGCGGCCCAGAAGCTCGGTGTCAGGCCGGCCGATTGCGTCGTCTTCGAGGACGCCATCGCCGGGGTGGCCGGAGCGAGAAATGCCGGGATGAAATGCGTCGCGGTTGCTACCAGCCATCCTGAAACCAGGCTGAAGCAGGCCGACCTCGTCGTCGATACCCTGGAAAAGGTCAGATTCACCGATTTAACCGCGCTTTTTAGTCGGTCGCGAACTAAAAAATAATATATCAGGAGTTTTTCCATGGAAAGGTCACTGGTTCTTGTGAAGCCCGATGCTATGGAAAGGGGACTGGCCGGCGCTATCATCGCCAGGCTGCAGGGGGAGGGGTTAAAGCTCGTTGCGCTCAAGATGCTGCACGTGGATAGAGGGCTGGCCGAGCGCCACTACGCCGTCCATAAAGGAAAGCCCTTTTTCAAAGACCTGCTGGACTATATTACCTCCACCCCTATCGTGGCCGCCGCATTCGAAGGTGAAAAAGCCGTGGAGCGCATCCGGAAAATCATGGGCGCCACCGACCCCGCTAAAGCCGCCCCGGGGACGATACGGAAGGACTTCGGCCTGGACCTGACGAGAAATTCCATCCACGGGTCGGATTCGCCGGAAAACGGGGTAAAAGAGGTGTCCCTCTTTTTCACGAAGAAAGAGATTTTCAGCTGATTACTGGATGCTCAAGACAGTCCTGGCGTGGCGCCAGAACCCTTCGAGATTATAGAACGCGCGCTCCTGCTCTCCGAAAACGTGGACAATAACATCGCCGTAATCGAGCAGGAGCCAGCCCGAATCGGAGCTGCCTTCATGATGAGACGGCAGCGTGCTCTGGTTTTTCAGGCTTTTCTCGATTTCATCGTAGATAGAGCGGAGCTGCCGCTGACTTTCCCCGGCGCAGATGACAAAATAGTCGGCGAAGCCGCAAAGACCGCGCACGTCCAGCAGCACGATGTTGGCGGCCTGTTTATCGCTGGCCGCGTCTACGGCCCGGCGCGCTAACTCAATACCTTCCAGCCTTCAAATCTCCACAATCGTATTTTGATAAGATTATACCATATGCAGGTGGGACAACAGGAAGTTGTTTTGGGATGGGTAAGTGATATACTTAATAGAAGTCCAGCCTTTTTCCGAATTTGAAGTTAGGGGAACAGCTAAAATGGCTAAGTCTGTAGAAGTCAAAGACGGTATTTGCTATATGTGTTCCAACTCCTGCCCGACGAAGATAAATGTCCGCGACGGGAAAGCTGTTAAAATTGATATCGCTGACCCAAAGGTAGCCTATTGCCCGCGCTGGAAAGCCCAGCTCGACTTTATCTATCACCCTGACCGCCTGCAATATCCCCTTAAACGCACCGGCGCACAGGGCAAAGGCTCATGGCAACGAACTACGTGGGAAGAGGCTTTAGATATAACTGCGCACAACCTGCAATTAGTTAAAAATAAATACGGGGCGGAATCGGTCGTTTTCTGGATTGCCTATACCAAGGAACCCCGCCCTTTTTTCCACCGGCTGTCCCACGCCTTTGGCTCACCCAACTACTGCACCGAGAGCAGCAACTGCTTTTCCGGTACATGGATAGCCGCCAACCTGACCTATGGCCCAGAGTATTCCGGGATGGCTGGCTCCAGCGCTTCGGTGGAACCCGAAACAAAATGCAAGCTGGTCTGGGGTTCCAGCGTTATTTCATCCCCGCAGGCCTGGCAGGAAAATATCGAGGCAATCAAAAGGGGCGTCAAATACATCGTGGTAGACCCCCAACGCACCACCATCGCCTCCCGGGCCAATATTCACCTGCAGCTCCGCCCCGGCACAGACGGCGCTTTGGCGCTGGGCATGATGAATGTCATCATCAATCAGGACCTTCACGACAAGGAGTTTATCAAAAAGTGGACAATCGGCTTCGAGGGATTGGCCAGTCTGGCACAGGAATATCCACCGGAGCGTGTGGCAGAGATAACATGGGTGCCTGCCGCCAAAATCAGAGAGGCGGCTATCCTCTACGCGACTACCAAACCGGCCAAGCTCCACTTGAGCGCGAACAGCACCACCCATCATTCCAACGGCGTACAGAACCACCGGGCGATAATTCTGCTTCCGGCGCTGACCGGCAACTTCGATATTAACGGTGGTAACAGGTTCGCTAACCATACAACGGTCGAGGTCAACGACATCACCCTGCACGAAAGAATCTCCAAAATGCCGCCGGGAGTAGGTTCCCAGCGTTTTCCGATATGGACGGAACGCTACCGCGAGATGCAGTCCAACGCCATAGTTGACCAGATTGAGAGCTGTGAGCCGTATCCCATCAAAGCGCTCTTCTCTGCGGGACTTGACATCCAGTTTTTCGCCAACTCCCGCCGGATGACTGCGTCTCTTGAAAAGCTTGATTTCGTCGCCGTGACCGAATATTTTCATACCCCCGGAACACAGCTTGCGGACATCGTGCTGCCTATCGCATCGTGGCTGGAGAGGCCGATACTCCTTACAAATTACAGAGGCTGTGCCAGGCTGATTTCACCGGCCATCAGTCCGGTAGGCGAAAGCCGCACGGAGTGGGACATCTACTCTGAACTGGCAAAAAGGCTGGGATTCGGCGAGCTTTTCTGGAACGGTGATTTTACCAGGTGCGCCGATTACGTGCTGGAGCCGCTTAAAATCACCTGCCAAGACCTCAAACAGCACCCTGAAGGAATTAAACTCCCTGCCGTAAAAAGGCCGGAAAAATACTATCGGAAACTGGGGTTCTGCACGCCCTCCGGTAAGGTGGAAATTGCCTGCGCCGCGCTGGCCGAACACGGCCTGGACGCCCTCCCCGTATATCGTGAGCCCCCGGAAAGTCCTTTAAGTCGGCCTGACCTTGCGAAGTCATTCCCGTTGGTCATAACCTCCGGCGCCAGGGTGATGGCCTACACGCATTCGCAGCACCGCAACATCCCCCGGCTGCGCAAGCTGATGCCGGAACCGCTGGTGGACATTCATCACGCGGACGCTAAAGCGCGCGGGATAAACGCGGGTGATACGGTGACCATCAGCACGCCACGCGGCAGCATCAGGATGAAAGCCCACGTCACCGATACCATTCTGCAAGGCGTTGTCTCGCTGCCGCACCACTGGCCCGGGGAAGCCAATGTCAACAGCCTGGTGGATGATAAAAACCTTGACCCGATTTCCGGATTTATACCCTGTAAATCACAGCTTTGCCAGGTGAGCAAGTGTAACCTCTAAATCCAGGTGGGGGAAGAGAGTATTTAGAGTTTAGAGATAAAATTTAGTGTTTGGCCTCGGCCATTTCCCGCGCGCAGATGGCCGCCCCCAGTGCCGCCACGATTTGCGGTTCCGGCGGGACTTTTACCCTGGTTTTCAGCTTTTCCTCAAGGGCTTGCACCACGCCCGAGTTCTTCGCCACACCCCCGCCCAGCACTACCGTTTTTTCCGCCCTCAACCCCTGGGCCATAGCGGCAATCCGGCTGGCGATGGCCTGGTGCAGGCCGTTAAGGATATCCTCCCGGGCATAACCCTCCGCAATCAGCGAGACGACCTCCGACTCGGCGAAGACGGTACACATGCTGCTGATGACCACCGCTTTCCGGTGTTTCAGGGAGACCGGCCCGAGCTGGTCGAGTTCTATTTCCAGGGCACGCGCCATCACTTCGAGGAAACGACCGGTTCCCGCGGCGCACTTATCATTCATCGTGAAATCAATGACCCTGCCTTGAGCGTCGAGGCTGATAACCTTGCTGTCCTGCCCTCCGATATCGATAATCATTCCCGCTTCCGGGAACAGGAAATGAGTCCCGCGCGCATCGCAGGTTATCTCGGTGACCGATTTTTTAGCCTGGGGCACTTTGGCCCGGCCATAGCCGGTGGCCACCACCACCGCCAGGTCTTCCTGACGCTGTCCCGCTTTTTCCAGCGCCTCGCCCAGGACACGCCCGGCCGCTGCTGTCACATCCGCTCCGGCAGTCATGATCGCGTACCCGGCGATGTCTTTATCTTTGAGGACTACCGCCTTGGCCGTGAGAGAGCCGATGTCGATTCCGGCGGTAATCATTTCTTCGCCTCCAGCATTTCCAGGAAAGCCTCCAGCCTCAATCTCGTCGGCTCTTTGGAGTAGTTGCGGCTGTCGATGGCATCGCCGTCGAGTATCAACATGGGTATATCTTTTTTCCGCATCAGGTCCCGGATAACATACTCTCCGCCACAGCTCTGGCGGCAGCCCCGGTGC
>Ga0187886_1001245_pt1 | contig 24177 bp, 19 predicted proteins | sample June2016WEW_20_1_FD_133001 | JGI IMG/M metagenome (GOLD analysis project Ga0187886, IMG submission 133001) | Peatland microbial communities from SPRUCE experiment site at the Marcell Experimental Forest, Minnesota, USA - June2016WEW_20_150 | ecosystem: Environmental > Terrestrial > Soil >... | reverse complement strand
ATTTCTTCCAAACTCGTAACACCTGTAACGACCCTGAGCAGACCCTGTTTCTGGAGATTTGACCTGCCGCGCTGGTCGCCGTCTTTTCTCAAATCCTCGACGGGCAGCTTGTTATTGGTGATGCCGGCCTTGAGGTTGTCATCGAGGGTGAGCAGGTCGTAGATGCCGACCCTGCCGTAATAGCCGGTTCCGTAACAATGGTCGCAGCCGACCGATTCGTAGATGCTGGCGTAATTGATTTTCTTTTTCTCGAAATCCCTTATTTGCGCTGAGGTGAGCTTGGCGGGGGTTTTGCAATAGGTGCAAAGCCGGCGGACAAGACGCTGCGAGACAATCAGGTTAAGGCCCGTCGCTATCATTAAAGGTGTAACGCCTAAATCGAGCAGGCGAATCATCGCCGAGGCAGTGGAATTACTGTGAATCGTGGCAAGAACGAGGTGGCCGGTTTGCGCCGCCTGAAGGGCAATCACGGCGGTCTCCTCGTCGCGAATTTCGCCCACGACAATGACGTCGGGGTCCTGGCGGAGGATGCTGCGGAGCGACTTTGCGAAGGTGATACCCGCCTTGGCGTTGACCTCAATCTGGCTTGTATTGGGCAGGACGTATTCGATGGGGTCCTCGACGGTGATAACGTTGCGGGTGTAGAAATCGATTTTATTGAGTATGGCGTAAAGTGTGGTGGTTTTGCCGCTGCCTGTTGGGCCGCACATCAGAATCATACCGTTTGGCTTGCCGATGGCCGATTCGATGGTATTGCGCTGTTTTTCGCTCAGGCCGATACTTTCGACGGTGTAAACGCTGGCGTCCTGCTTGAGAACCCTGATTGACAGTTTTTCGCCGTTGAGAACGCCTGCGCTTGCGACGCGAAACGAGACGCTTCCGTCCTCGGTTTTGGCGACAAAGGCGCCATCCTGCGGCCTGCGTCTTTCGGCGATATCCATATTTGAAACGGCTTTTATACTGTTTATCACGGCCAGGCAGGTGTCGGCTTCGAGCTTATCGACTTCGCGCAGAACGCCATCAACCCTGAATCGCAGGGTGTAAACAGAATCGGATTTTGGGTCGATGAGAATATCGCTTGCGCGGTCGTTGAGGGCGGTGATAACGATATCTTCGGTGAGGTTAAGGATGTGGCTGTCCTGTCGGCGCATTTTACCGTGGCCGTATAGCTGGGTAAGCTCTCTTCCTGCGGAGTCCAGCAGCTTGATTCGGCTTTCTTTTTTGCCGCTTACGATATCGAACGACTTAATCCTGTCGCTGACGGCTAAGAACCGCTCTTTGAGGGCATCGAGGAAGCTAATCTGCTGGCCTGCCGGGGCTTTGAGGATGTCGGCTATGAGTATCCAGAGCAGGGGAATCGGGCCCAAAATAAGGGTCAGGATATTGATTAAGGGCTTGCGTTCCTTAGGCACGACGATGCTGAATTCCACCCGCTGGACGAAATACAGGCCAAGATAGACCCACAGGACGAGAAAGAAAAGCTTGACGGGGTTAAATGCAAGGTCTCCCGCCACTCCAAGCAGGCAATGGTGTGCCCTCACCTGTAACAGCCCTGTTAAAATCGCAACCTGCATACCTACCCTTTAATCCTCTACGCCGAAGGTATATTATAAATAAGAAAAAAGGAACCGTCAATGTCAAACTAACATTTCCCCCCCTGTTTGGCAAGGTTAATCCGCCGCAGGCGGATAAATTCCTCTCCTTTCCCCGGCTAAATTTCGGGGACAAAAAAGCCCAAAATTTCGAGGATTACATGGCCAAAATCAGTTCCAGTTGGCAGCAAAAGCCGCAAAATCGAGGAAATTGACAACGTTGTCGCCGCCGGGAGGGGCAATATCAGCTTGCGGAACATTTTGCAGCCAGTAGCCGGCCAATATAGCCAAATCATTGATATCGACTTTGCCGTCGCGGCTGAAATCGCCGACGACGGGCGGATTCCATTTGGTTGCCATTTCAGCAAAGTCCTCAAAATCCACTTTCAGGTCGTAATTCAGGTCGGCCTCGTAGCACCAGCCGGTATAAAGGCAATCATCGTCAAGCCATCGCTCGACGAGCCAATACAAATCGAGCCAGTCAACAAAGCAATCATGATTCAAATCGCCTTTTTTCGGCTCGGGGACACCCCATCTTGCCCAATAAACGGAAGGAATACCGCCTGCCACAGCGAACCAGCCGCCTGCAATCAAATCGCCGTGAAAACTGGTCAGGGCGGTAACCCCTTCCATTCCACTTCCAAACGGCTGCCAACTGCTGCCGTCCCATCTGGCAATTCCTTTAGGACTTGCGAAACTGCCGCCCGCAATCAGCTGACCATCGTATATCGTCAATGTGTAAACTGTGCTATTAAATCCATTGCCCATCGGCTGCCAGCTATTTCCATCCCAGCTCGCGATATAATTAACGCCAATACCGCCGGCTTTTGTGAAGTTTCCACCGACAATCAGGTTGCCGTCATAAACCATAAGAGCGGCGACATAAGGACGTGTGCCTGCAATCCCGCCACCCATCGGCTGCCAGGTTTGTCCATCCCACCGCATAATACCGTGGACATCTATGCCGCCGGCGTTGTTAAAATCGCCGCCAGCAATTAAATCGCCTTTATAGACCGTAAGCGCCCGAACCCCATAATAGGCCGTGACGCCTTGCCAGCTTATTTTGATACCATCGCCAATCGCATGCCAGTTAGAGCCATCCCATGCGGCTATTCCATTGGCGTCAACTCCTCCTGCAAGATTGAAATCGCCTCCAGCAATCAGTTGTCCGTTGAACACAGTCAAAGACCTAACTGATGCCTGCGGGTTATTAGGCATTGATATTCCAACTCCGAAACCGGTGCCTAACGGGTACCAGTTTGAGCCGTCCCACCGGGCAATGCTGTTAGCGTCAATATCGCCAGCTCTTGTGAACTGGCCTCCGGCAATTAAATCGCCGTTGTAAACTGTCAGGGCATAGCCGAGATGATAACTTGAACCGCCTAATCCGCTTCCCAACTTCTGCCACTTATCGCCATTCCATCGGGCAATTTCATTAACGTCGATACCACCGGCTGTCGTAAAAACACCAGTAGCAACCAATTCGTTATTATAAACTGTTAAACTTTGCTCGTATGAGTCGTTGCTGCCAACATTGCCGCCAAGGCCGTTACCAAACGCCCGCCACTGAGAGCCGTCCCAACGCCCTAATCCATTAACGGTTATACCGCCGGCTTTTGAATAATCGCCGCCGACAATCAATTCGCCGTTATATTCTACAAGGGCCCGTATTAAAGTTTCAGATGCGCCGCTTCCCAATGACTGCCAGGAATTACCGTCCCAGGAGGCGATTTTGTTGACGTCGAGGTCGCCTGCCTTATAGAAACCGCCGCCGACAATCAGCTTATCTTTGTAAACCGTAAGCGCCTGAACATCTTGCGTCCACCAATAACCCGGATTACCTGTGAGTCCTTGACCCATCGGGTAATAATTTGTGCCGTTCCATCGGACCACTCTGTTTACGTCCATCCCGTCAGCGGAAGTAAATCCGCCGCCTATAATCAGCTCATTATTGTAAATCGTGAAAGCTTTGACTGTCCCGTTCGTTCCGTCTCCCATAGGATGCCAGTTGTAGCCGTCCCATTGCGCAATCCGATTGCAATCTACGCCTCCTGCGTCAGTAAAACTTCCACCGGCGATAAGTTCGCCGTTATAAACCGTCAGGGCAGTAATATATGTTCCTGATGTCATGCTGCTCATCTGCTGCCATTCATTGCCGTCCCACGAGTATAAATTGCAACCCTGAGAAGTGGTTTCCCCGATAATCAACTTGTTATTATAAACCGTCATCGAATCAACCAGAAACAAATCGCTGCCGTCCAATCGCTCCCAGTTGCTGCCATTCCATCGGTAAACTCCTGCGTAATTTCCTACCGCGAATAGCTGTCCATTGTAAACAGCAAAGGTTCTTGTGTAACTGGGAAGTCCGCCTCCCATCGGCTTCCAGGTATTGCCGTCCCATATAGCGGCACAGTGTGCCGGAACCCCCGTTACTGAAGTAAAATAACCACCTATTACCAGTTGTTCGGACTGCGGGCCATTGCCGTCGGGGTCCCATTTAATGACGGAAGTTACGTAATTACTTACCCCCTGCGGACCGTTGCCGGTTTTCCAGTTTGGGTCGCACTGGCTGAAAACGGGTGAGGCGTATAATAAAACAAGTAGAATCGTTAATTTGAGTTTTAGTGTGACCACGCCCTTCATAAGTCGCTTTTACATCACTCCGGTATCCTAACTTTTCATATAATACGCCGACCGCCCCCTGTCGGCAATAACTGTATATTACCAAATTTACCGCCTTTTTACACAAGAAATTTTTAAGATCCCCTGGTGGAACTGGGGGGTAAATAAACATTGATTTACAGGTTTTCGGCCTGGTCGGCGGCTAAGCGTTGTGAGAAGTTGCGCCAGGCGTCGATTGAGCGTTTGAGGTTTTCACGGACGTCGCCGGTGAGACCGTAGCCCTGAAGGCCAATGGGGCCGGTGTAGCCCTGCTGGTTGAGGATTTTGAGAAGGTTATAAACGTCAAAAGCGCCCTTGTCTAACGTCTCGATTGAGCCGGCGTCCGTCGAGCCGTTTATGGTAACGACAAACAGGAACGGCGACGCTTTTTTAATGGTTTCCTGTAAGTCCCTCGGTACCGCCTGTGACGGGCCGGCGGTTTTGAGCCAGTGATACAGGTTAAAGGTAACGCCGACGTTTCGCCTGTTGGCTTTTTCGGCCAGACGTATGGCGTCATCGATTGTCTCGAGCCAGGCGTCCGAGTGAGGGTAAAGTGCGACGCGGACGCCGGCTTTGTGGGCGGTATCGGCGATTTCGCAGATTACGGCGACTGCCTGAGCGTCGCCCTCGCGGGACGATTTAGGGAGTTTTCCGTTCGATAACGCAAGCAGGAGAACGGCATTTTTATTTTCCAGAAGCTTTATGCTTTCGTCAATCAGCACAGGATATTTTTCGTTCGGCTCGTCGAGCTTGATTGTGAAGTATTCGCAGAACGTCTTAAGGGAGCTGCTATCCAGCTCGGTAAGCATTTCCTGTAAGCCGGCGGTCCCGCCCGCGGGATTTCTTTCCCAGTATCCGATTCCTGCGTAGCCCAATTCTTTGAGCATTTGGGCCTGTGATTTGGCGGTTTTGTGGGTTTCGTCGATTGTGCCGGTATCCATAGCGAAAAACGGGTTTGTCAGGCCCATTTTGTCGAGGTCAATGGGGACGACCCATACATTGCGAAAGGCGACGGGGCCGTGGTCTCCCTGCAGGACGATGGGGCCGGCTGCGCTTTCGTAGGCTTTGTAACTGGAACGCGTCGGGCCGGCGACTTCGACGTTCTGATGTATAAGGACGCCGTTGAGGAAGACCTTTATAAAGCAGGCGTTTGCGATTTTTTTGCCTGAATTATCGAAACGGGGCGCTCTGAACACGCAATCGAAGGTTTGCCACTGGCCGGGGGGTTTTGAGGCGTTGACTTTCGGGGAATGGCCTTCGTAGGTTTTGACCAGGCGGGTCTCGTCCCAGCGGGGGTATATGCCGCCGCATTCGTTGCCGGGGTAGGCGACGTTGGTATCGCCGTAGCTGTCGAAAATCTGTATCTCATAACGGCCCTGAAAATACACGCCGGAGTTGGACGCTTTGGGAATCATAAATTCGATATGCGCGCGGACATCGCCAAATTCGCGTTTACTTACGAGCGAGGGGACATTTACCCCCCTGCCGTTCATTATTACGCCGGCGCCGTCTCTTGAGGAGAGCAGGTTTTCATTTCGCGGGTGCAGGTAAGTGTCGGCAGCCATTGACCATTGTGAGGCGTCGTGCCAGGCGGAAAAATCGTTGCCTGTTAAAAACACTTTTTCGCATTGGCTACCCTGTGCGCAGGCAATTGCGACGAGGATTACAAATCCGGCCGATATGGTTCGCCTGTTTATCACTGGAGCGCTCCGATTAAATCCCTGACGGCATTGACCTGGTGTGCCTGGCAGTATTTTTTTATGCCGTCAATTACTTTGAGCGCGGTATCCGGCTCGATAAAATTAGCGGTGCCAAGCGCGACAGCCGAGGCGCCGGCAAGAATAAACTCAATGGCGTCCGAGGCGGTCCTGACGCCGCCCATACCGAGAATGGGGACATTAGCGCCTTTTGCAACCTCGTTATAGACCTTATTGACCATATAAACAGCAATTGGTTTTATCGCGGGGCCTGAAAGCCCGCCGGTGCGATTTGCCAGAACGGGTTTACGGGTTTCGATATCAATAACCATAGCGGTAAAAGTGTTGATTAAGCTGAGGGCGTCGGCGCCGCCCTCGACGGCGGCTTTGGCCGTTATTGATATGTCAGTTACATTGGGCGTGAGTTTGACCATTAAGATTTTTTGGCCGCAGGCGGCTTTTATCGCGGTGGTTATTTCTTTAATAACGTCGGGTTCGATGCCGAAGGTGATGCCGCCATGCTTGACGTTGGGACAGCTTATATTCAGCTCGAAACCGGCTATCTGCTTATACTCGCACAGGCGCTGTGTGACGGCGACATAATCATCGATTGTTTCACCCGCGACGTTTACGAAAACGGGAGTGGTCAATTTTTCCAGTATAGGCATTTTCTGGGCGATAAATTCATCGACGCCGAGGTTGGCAAGGCCGATGGCGTTGAGCATACCGCTGTCGGTTTCGACAACCCGGGGGGTGTCGTTGCCGAGGCGGGGTTTTATCGTGATGCTTTTTGTGATAAAGCCGCCGAGGCGATTGATGTCCATAAAATCGCTCAGCTCGTCGGCGTAGCCGCACGTGCCCGAAGCAGTCCATACCGGGTTAGTTAATTTCAACCCCGCAAACTCAACCGACATATCTATATACACCAGGTTGTCCATCGTGCCTCCATAATAAGTCCGGGGTAGATTTTAACCGACAAGACAATATAATACAATTACCTGATAATGAATACGAGAGCGAAAAAAGGCAAGGTTTATTTAGTGGGTGCGGGGCCGGGGAGGAGCGACTTGATTACCCTTCGCGGACTCGAACTGCTCAAGAAAGCCGATTGTGTCATTTACGATAAATTAGCCAACCCGGCGCTATTGCGATACGCAAGAGCCGACGCTGAGCTGATTGCTACACCCAAACGAACAGGCGGTGAATCGTTCACGCAGCAGCAAATCAATAAGCTGCTGGTCGAGAAGGCAGGCGAGCATAAGGTAATCGTCCGGCTGAAAGGCGGGGACCCGTATATTTTCGGAAGGGGAACTGAGGAGGCGAAATGGCTCGCCGATAATGGCATCGATTTCGAGGTCGTGCCGGGGGTTACGGCGGCAATCGCGGCATCGGCATACGCAGGCATTGCGCTAACCGACCGTGATTTCAGCTCACAAGTCGCGTTTATCACAGGACACGAAGCGGAAGGTAAGCAACAAAGCAGCATTGATTGGGAAAACCTGGCAAATTTTAGCGGCACGCTCTGCTTTTATATGGCGATGGAAAACTTCGATTTTATTGTGGACCAGCTTACAAGCAGGGGTTTGTCGCCGGACACGCCCGCGGCAGTAATTACAGACGCCACGCAGCCCACGCAAAGAACCGCAAAGGCAACGCTTGCGACAATCGCGGGCGTTTGCAAAAGTGAAAAAATAGGGGCGCCGGCGATTATCGTAATCGGCACTACGGCCAAAGGCGACAGCCGGCTGGAGTGGCTGGCTAAACAGCCGTTATTCGGCAAAACGATTGTGATTACCCGCGACGCAGAAGGTAACGCCGAATTAGCCGACAAAATCGCGGACAAAATGGGACTGGCGATTGAATTGCCCGTTACAAAATTAAAACCGCTTACCGACTCAACCGCTTTTCTCAAGGCGCTTAGTGAAATTAAGGCGTATGAGTGGGTGATTTTTACAAGTGCGACGGGGGTAGAGCAGGTTTTCGGCGTCCTGGCGAAACTGAATAAGGACGGGCGGGTATTCGGTTCAGCAAGAATCGCCGCAATCGGGAGAGGGACGGCGAGGGAATTAGCGAGATTCGGTATAAGAGCCGATTTTGTCCCGACTACGTTTACCAGTAAAGTCCTCGCGAGGGAACTGATTGAGACGGCCCAACTGCGGGGCCGAAAGGTGCTTTTACTTCGCTCGAAACTGGCAAGCGATGAGCTCCCCTGTATGCTGGCAAAAGCGGGGGCTGTTATCGAAAACGTGCCGGTATATACGCAGGAGAAAAACCTTTGCGACCTCAAGAACTTGTCCGAAATGTTGGCGGAAAAACGGGTTAACTGGCTTGTTTTCGCAAGCCCATTTGCAGCGACGTGTTTTTATGAACAGGTTCCCGTCGAATTCGTAAAATCCAGCAATGCGAAGATTGCCTCGATAGGTCCTGTTACGACAAAACGGCTTACCGAGCTTGGCGTGCGGGTCGATATCGAGCCGGCGGAGCACACAATAGACGGCTTATTGACTGCCATCGAGCAGGCAGAAGCGAGATAAATCTGAATGATAAACATTTCAAAATTATATTGCGGGCTGGCGGGCCAGTCGGATGAGTTGAGGTATGCGCATACCGGCTCGACGGGACCGATTGTGGTTTATAACTGCACGCCGCGATGTAATTTGCGATGCCTTCACTGTTACAGTAATTCTAACGCGGGCTCGCCTCGCTTCGTCCAACCTCGGCTCGACGCCGAGTCGAGACGGGCGGGCGAAGCGGGCAGGCGCGACGCCGAGCTTGATACAAAGGAGGCGAAAAAACTGCTGGCCGACGTAATTGAAGTAAACACACCTGTTGTTTTGTTTTCAGGGGGTGAGCCGTTATTGCGAGGCGATTTATTCGAATTAATGGCTGAGGCAAAACGGCTCAAATTGCGGACGGTCATTTCGACAAACGGCACGCTGATTGACGAATCGACCGCAGCAAAGCTTAAGGACGCCAACCTCGCCTACGCCGGCATATCGCTGGACGGCGCCGAACCCTTTCACGACAGGTTTCGCCAAAGCAAGGGTGCGTTCAAGGCAACGTTAAAGGGTATTGAAAATTGTCAAAAAGCGGGGCTTCGCACGGGGCTTCGGTTCACAATAACAAAATCGAACGCATCGCAGGTTTCCACAATTTTCGATATCGCCCGCGAAACGGGAATCAGGCGGTTGTGCTTTTATCATCTGGTTCGCTGCGGCCGGGGCGCTGAAATCGAAACCGAGGTTCTTGAGCCGGCACAAACAAGAGGCGTCATCGACACCATACTCGAAAAGACCGATGAGTTTATCGGCAAGCAACTTGCCGAGGAAGTCCTGACGGTGGGTAATCACGCGGACGGGCCATATATGATTGTCAAAATGCAAAAGGAGCACAGGGCCGGCTTCGAGGACGCAAAACGACTGCTGCTTGCAAACGGCGGCAACCGTATCGGCCAGGGAATTTCCTGCGTCTCGTGGAACGGTGACGTGTTCGCCGACCAGTTCTGGCGAAATTACTCATTAGGTAACGTTACACAAAAGAGCTTCAAACAAATCTGGACAAATGAAAATAACCCGGTGCTGATGAGATTACGAAATAAGGACAAATTCGCCGACAAGCGATGCAAGAGGTGCAAGTGGTTCGCCTTGTGCAGGGGCAATTACCGGTTTTTAGGCCCGGACCCTGCCGACAAAAACTGGCTGCTTGAGCCGGCCTGCTACCTGACAGATGCTGAAATTAAGGTATAATAAGGTTACGTTCAAAACAGTAGTAAATAATAAACAGCGAATTGAGACAGGTATGGGCTTTCCAAATAACAGAATGCGCCGGCTGCGGAAAAGCGAGGGTATGAGACGCTTGGCCCGCGAAACAGCCGTAACGGTTGATAATCTCGTTTACCCGCTGTTTGTCCGCAAAGGCAGGGATTTGAAAGAGCCAATCGAGTCGATGGCCGACTGCTTTCACTTCTCACCCGATACGATTGTAAAAGAAGCACAGGAAGTTGCTTCGTTAGGGATACCGGCGATTTTGCTTTTCGGCCTGCCTGACAAGAAAGACAAACTCGGCTCGGAGGCCTGGGTTGAGGACGGCGCGGTGCAATCGGCCATTAAGCAAATTAAGGATGCTGTTCCCGAACTGGTAATCATTACCGACGTCTGCCTTTGCGCTTACACAAACACAGGCCACTGCGGCGTAATAAAAAAGAGCACAAGTGCACAAGAGCACAAGAGCACAATTGATAATGACGCGACAATCGAGCTGCTGGCTAAGGTCGCCCTGTCTCACGCACAGGCGGGAGCCGATATCGTCGCGCCGTCTGATATGATGGATGGCCGTGTAAAGGCGCTCAGGGAGTGCCTTGAGAAAAACGATTTTCCGGATGTCGCGATTATGTCATACGCGGCGAAATTCGCGTCTGCTTTTTACGGGCCGTTTCGGGACGCGGCTGAATCGGCGCCCGACGCCTCGACGGGACTGGCAGACCGCAAAACATATCAAATGGACCCTGCCAACGCCCGGCAGGCAATGGCCGAGATAGCACTTGATATCGAGGAAGGCGCCGATATCGTGATGGTTAAGCCGGCCCTGCCATATCTGGATATTATTTACCGTGCCCGTCAGCGATTCGATTGCCCGATAGCCGCTTATAACGTCTCAGGCGAATATATGATGGTTCACGATTCCGCAGCCGCGGGTCATATCGAGAAGGAAGCCGCGATGATGGGAATTCTCACCGCAATTAAACGCGCCGGCGCAGACTTAATCATCACCTACTTCGCAAAAGACGCGGCGAAATTAAATCTTTAATCTACATCGGGCGACCATCATTGGCTTTCGGCGGCCGCTTTCTCCATGTCGATTTTATTTCCAGCACGTGGTAAATTTCCGGCGGAATCCTGCCAAACATAAATGGAACCGGTCCAAATAAACAACTGTAAAAACCTGCTCCGCAAACCGGGTTCATTGTAGCGACCCAAGAGCAAGGAATAAACTCGAAATCTTTTTTAGGTGAAGCTATGTTTAAAGGCGGTGTCAATATATCGGTATTATTGTTTGGAATTATAAGGAAATCTCCGACTGAAACTTTAGGCGTCTTGAAATCAAGCGGCTTAAAACCGGCCTGTTCCATGTAATACTGAAATCCCCAGTGTCCCTCAAACCAGGTGTTATCAGAAGCAAAACCAGCCTTCCTGACAACCTCAACGGCTGCCCGCGCAGAATTGGCATGCGAGTAATCTGCCCAGGCAACGGCGACTGCAATCAAACCGGCAGGTACAAGCGGGGCAAGCCGTTTAAACCAGCCGGATATTCCCCTTTGTTCCAGGCGGCTGGCAATCAAAATGCCCGCCGCCGGCGCTATTGGAAGCAAACTTCTGGCGTTAATCGTCCAGTTTATAAAGCCGGTGAAGACAAACGTGCCGATAATCCAGAGAAAAATAAACAGAGTTTTCAGGTCCCTGTGCTTTCGCAGCTCGTCTATTGCCAAAGCCAGCAGGCTGATGCCCCCGATAATCATCAGCCCCATTGTAACCATTAAGTCGCTGCGAAATTTTCCTCCGCCTTGCACTTCGGCATACCGAGAAAGAGGAAAGAAATAAAGCAAACTGACAAGAACCGCCGCCGGGACTATACTCTTAAGTAATGTTCTTCTGTGCCAGGACAGACAACTATAGAAAAGGACTGATATAAAACAGCCGCCTGTAAAGGCCAGTGATATGAGAATTGCTTTTAGAGCAATCTGAAAATCCCATCTGTCAACCTTAGAGGCATAAGAATGAGCGTCACTGAGCAGGCCTTTGCCGTAAAGTGAGAAAGTCCACCACTGATACAATATAATCGCGACAAAGGGAAGCAGCCAGTAAACAATCCACCTGCCAAACCGAGGTTTTCGCGAAATCGCATAAACAGCCATCAGGGGAATTAACGATAGACCGAAATATTTTGTCATCACACAAAAAATCGTAAGAACCGCTGCTAACAGTAAATACCATTGTTTTCCGGCCTCTATACCGCCTATCCAGAAATATAAAGCCCACACCCAGAACGCCAGCATCATTACATCGCACATAAGCGTAGTGGCAGACACGAGAAACACAGGATTCAAAACGGCAATTAAAGCCGCTGCGAAAGCGCTGGAGCAAAAATACCTCGACAGATAAAAAGTCCCCACGGCAACGGCGACGGCGGGCAGGATGAAACCGATGTGCAGGGTAATTTCCCTGTACCCGAAAAAAGACCCTATCGCAGCGATGTAGAAGCTGGCCAGAGGCGGATTTTTAGTAACTTCATATATCGGCATTTCTCTACGATCCCAGTTGACGTTAAAGCCGTAAAAATTAAAAGGGTGCTTTTGGATTTGCTGCGCCGACCAGATAAACAGGGGGTCATCAATATGAACCGCTTTGCCGGCAAAAGGCAGCAAGAGCAGAACCACGACGACTGCCGGTATGAGGGGAGAATTCGACCATTTCGGCCTGATTTCCGCCGTCGCCGCTGAAGCGTCGTTTTTTGACACCGTTCTTTTCTTCTTATCCAAAAAAAATTCCCATAGCTATCTATTTTCGTGATTTTTATGCTCTTCGAGCCACTGTGTTACCCACCGTTTCGCCTGGCCGGGGGAGTGGAGTTTGCCTTCTAATTGCGCGATATACATTTCGTGTGCCAGTTGGCCAAGGGTCGGGCCGGGGACGGCGCCGAGGGCGATAAGGTCGTGGCCGGTTAATAGGGGTTTGGGTTTGAGTTCCACGCCCTTTAACTGATTGATTCTTTTGCGCAATTTGATTAAGGGTCCAATACCCTGATTACTCGCTTTTTGAATAGCTTTTTGCAGGTTGAACAAGTCCTCGAAATACGGCTCAGACAAAAGCAGTTTCAATTCTGACAGCGATAAATCACCAAGCAGCTTCCCTCTGTGGTCTAACAGGAAGGTAATGTGCTTATACTGGTTCCTGCTGAGCTTGAGCGGCTCGCATTTTTCAATCGCGAATTGCGTGGGAAAGCCGGCGAAAAAGCCCGTAAGGCCTAACGCAAAATCAATTTCTTTAGGCAGATTGTTTAGCAAATTAACTGCAAACTCGGCATCTGAATCAGCAAAGCCGGGGAAGATTACGCCTGCTAATCCCGTTTCAATCAACAACGTCAATCCTTTTACGCGATTGGGGCTGACAAGGATACCCTCAAGTTCGGCTGCGATTCTCTCGCCGCTGATTTTTATGATATTTTGGGCGCCTGCACATATAGCCGATTTGGTTTGGGGGTCGATTGCGAAACCTAATTGCGTTGAGAAACGCACGGCCCGCAGCATACGCAGGTAGTCCTCGCTGAAACGCTCTGCGGGGTTGCCGACGGTTTTGATAATCCTGTTTTTCAGGTCTATCTGGCCGCCGTAATAATCGATGACTTTTTTTGCGACGGGGTCGTAGAACATCGCATTAATAGTAAAGTCCCTGCGGGCGGCATCGAGTTGGGCGGTTGCGAAGCTGACTTTCGAGGGGTGTCGGCCATCGGCGTAATCCGATTCGGTCCTGAACGTGGCGACTTCAATCTGTATTTGATCAATGAGAACAACAACAACGCCGAATTTCGCACCAACCTTGAGTGTTCTGCGAAACAGGCGGGATACCTCCTGCGGCCTGGCGTTAGTGGCGACGTCGTAATCATTGGGCCGTCTTTTGAGGAGCATATCGCGGACGCATCCCCCCGCCAGAAGCGCCTCAAAACCCGCTACCCTTAATTGCTTAACTATTTGAATTGCCGCCTGTTTATGAGTCATTTGTCTTGTGCCTTTTTCAGTATCGTTACCGCCATAGTGCCCCACTGGCGTCTTTTGATAATTTTAAGCGAGCCGTAAGATTGCGACAAGGTAGTTCTGTCCTGTGTTCGGACAATAACACAGCCGGCGGGTGAAACGCAATCCGCCAAACGGGTCAGCAACATCGCCAGGGGTGAGCCAATTTGCGTCTGGGCGGAATCGACGTAAGGCGGGTCAACGAAAACCAGGTCATAAAATGGGTATTCGGCGTCGATGGGCGACCGCATTCTGAAGGCGTCAACGCGGATGATTTTCGATTTTTCAACGAAACCTGCTTTTTCGATATTCTGCTGAAGGACGGGGACGATTTTGGGGCCGGTTTCGATGAAACTAACGTATGCCGCTCCCCTGCTCAGCGCCTCAAGGCCAAGCGAACCCACCCCCGCAAAGACGTCGGCCACGGTTTTACCCGCGGGCAGGTCGTATTTCTGCAAAACGTCAAAAAGCGACTGCTTGACCCTGTCGATAATGGGCCTGGATTCAAGCCCCGGCGGGCTGAAAAGTTTCATTCCTCGTTTTGTCCCGGCGATTATTCTCATCTTGTCTTGCAGGCAAATTTTACCGGCAGAAGCCGGCAGGGTCTATGACAAAGTCGCTATAAACTTAATCCCATTGGCAGCGTAGGAGTTATAAAGGAAAAAATTATGAATATGTTTGAAAGGAGTAAATTATGCGATTACCAGCGATAACAAGCGTATGGGCGCTGGCATCAATGATGATAGCCGGGCCAATGCTGTTCGCCGAGGAAAAGGCTGAAAAAGCGAAACCGGTGAAGGCGCCGGATTTCACGTTAGTCAATTACGATGGAAAAGAGGTCAAGTTAGCCGATTACACGGGCAAAATAGTAGTGCTCGAATGGTTCAATTACGAGTGCCCGTTCTCGCGATACAACTATGAAAAGACGACAGCCGACAATGACCTTGCAGCCAAATACAAAGACAAAAACGTCGTGTGGCTTGCGATAAACAGCACAGGCCATCAAGCGGCGGAGAAGAACAAGGAATTTGCGGCCCAGTTCAAGGTCGAGCACCCGATTCTCGATGACAGCACAGGGACGGTTGGCAGAGCATACGGGGCAATGACAACGCCGCATATTTTTATCATCGATGCAAAGGGAAACATTGCTTACAAAGGGGCATTCGACAACGCACCGATAGGCAAAATCCCCGAAAACGAGAAGTATGTAAACTACGCTGACAAGGCACTCGATGAGCTGACCGCGGCTAAGCCGATTACTACGGCAGAAACAAAGCCATACGGATGCTCGGTGAAATATGGCAAATAAAAACAAGCGGATTTGGCCATTGATTATCGCATCGGGTTTTGTCGCTGCGGGGTTAATTGGTGTAACGGCACAAATGCGGGGAGGCGGGAGTAATTCCGCATGTCCAATAGTTTGCTTATTGAAGGGAGGCAACGAAAGTAATATGCTCAAACAAACGATAAAAACCGAAACGTCGCCGAGAAGGAAACTGACGACGATACAATATTTCGTAACGCAGCTCAAAGGCACTGAGCCGCCCTTTACCGGTAAATATTACAATTTTCACGGCAGGGGTAAATATACTTGCGTAAACTGCGGAAACGTGCTTTTCAAATCGGATGACAAGTTCGATTCGGGCACCGGCTGGCCGAGTTTTACGGCGCCTGCGGATAGCAACAGCATCGGCAGACGAAGCGACAAAAGCCATTCGATTGTGCGAACGGAAGTTGTTTGCGGGAATTGCGGGGCGCATCTCGGACATGTTTTCGAGGATGGGCCTCAGCCGACCGGTCTTCGTTACTGCATAAACTCCGCGGCGCTTGATTTCGTCGGCGAAGAACCGAATGCCGAACATCCGGAAAACGGCGAAAGCCATCCCGCCGACAATATTGACGCTTCAGGCAAATAGCTGCCGGACAGGTTTTGCGCAGGAGCGGAATTTTTCGGCCGGCAGGGTTACGGTCTTCCATTTGGGACTGCGCTGCTTCATAAACCGGATGTAGTCGGCCAGCCGGACGGCAAAAAAGAAATAGTGGTTGTCGCCGAATTCGAAAATTTCCCTGCCGTCGAAATCCACGTCGATATTTTGCACTTTATAAGCGAATATGAATGTCGCGTCATATTCAGGCCCCAGCGTCTTCTGCCAGAGGGACAATCCGTCAACGTCATCGGTGGTTACCCAGCATTCGAGGTGCGACAGACCCTCCAGTTTCGCTCCCTTAAAACGCCTGCCTTTGACTTCGGCGATGATTTTTTTGCCGGATGGGGGGCACAGAAGGAAATCGAAACTTTTCATACTGGATTGCTCGAACACGGGAGCATGCTGGTCGGCCGTCGAGACAAATTCGACCTGGTTCTCAATCAGCCAGTTTCCAAACGCCTTTTCGTAATCATTGGGTGCGGATTCTTTCATCATAACTTTTCAAGATTTACAAGGAATACTTTAAGAGGCACGGTTTTTTGTTGGCCGGCTGACATATCTTTAACGACTATATCGCCCGATTTGAATTCGTCGCCGATGATTATACAGAACCTGGCGTTCTGCTCAGAGGCGAGTTTTAACTGCTTCGACAAACCGCCGGCCTTGTATGTGAATGCCGATTTGAAACCCAGCGTCCTTAACTGTGCAGTCAGCTTCACTGCCTCATCGAGCAACTCATCGCTTAGCGCCAGGACGTAGTAATCGAGCGTCCTGGCGGGGATTTTTTTGTCTAACAGGTCTCTCTCACGCAGCAGTATTTCGAGAACGCAGTCGCCCATACCCATACCTGTAGCGGAAATTTTTGGTCCGCCGAAATCGTGAAGCAGATTATCGAACCGCCCCCCGCCGCAGATTGCACGAAGGTCTCCCTGTATATCGTGAATCTCAAAAACGATGCCTGTGTAATAAGCAAGCCCGCGAACGATGCCGGGGTCAAAAATGCAATAATCGCTTATCCCCATCTGACCCAGGCGGCAGGCACAATCCTCAAGCTCTTTTATGGCCGAGGCAAGCTGGTCATCCCCTTCGGGATTAACAATATTGCCAATGGAAGTGATTGTCTGGGCGTTCATAAAGGCGATGATTTGCTTCGACAGGGTGTCGCCGACCTGCTCTATAAGTGTTGTTGAAAACACATCCGCCGGCAGTTTGGATTTTTTATCGAGAAGCGTGTAAAGAGGATTTATCTTTTCATCGGGGACGCCGATTTTTTTCATAACCGCAGCCAAAAGTTTTCGGCTGGAAATTTTGACTTTTATGTCTTTGGGGGCAAGGCCGATTTCGCGGAGATAATCAACCGCCGTGAAAATCACTTCGGCGTCTGCCAGCACACTGTCCTCGCCGATGATATCGATATTCCACTGGAAAAACTCTCGCAGGCGACCCTTCTGCGGGCGTTCAGCTCTGCACAATCGCGGCACTGAAAACCATTTAATCGGTTTGGGCAAGGCGTTGATTCTCTGGTTGACCATACGGGCCAGCGTCGGCGTGATTTCGGGCCTGATGGCCAGGTCTCTGTCGCCTCGGTCCTTGAATGAGAAAAGCTGCTCGACGATTTCTTCGCCGCTTTTGATTTGATACATCTGGAGGTATTCGAATATGGGGCCGTCGTATTCCTCGAAGCCGTTGCGGATTGAGGCGCGTTTCCAGCCATCGACAATCCAGTTATGGATTGCCATATCCTCCGGGTAAAAATCACGGGTTCCTTTTACAGGCGGTATCTTCATTGCGATACGACGGCTCCTTTCAGTATTAGACAATCTGCCTGTAATACTATAAGCTACTCAAAACCGAGCGTCAAGGAACGCATCTGTTTGGTTATGATACACAAATCCCGGAGAAGGAAAATGGGCAAATGGATAATGTTTACTTTTGGGGCGCTGTGCCTGACGGGACTGGCAGGATGCAGAACGCTCAACGAAGAAATTTCAAAACAGCTCTACTCGTCTTTATACACATCGGGGCAGAAGGCGACCATGGGATGGAGCAGAACCAGTAAATACGAGCTGACAGGCGAAAAACTAAGGCAAAATACTTTTGAGGGAACTGTTAAAGTCGGGGACGTGAATGCCTGTTATCAGGCGGGACTTAGAGAACAGTCCCTTTATATAGCTAATCAACTCAATGACCTAATAACGTTTATTGAGCAATCAACCGCATTGGAGTTATCTACGACTGTAAACCTCTATCTTCTGCGTCTCAATAACATTCCTGACAGCTACCAGATGACATTCATAGAAGACCCAAATACATATATAGTTCCGCTATTCGTCACAGCAGACAACGAATCCTGCAAAACAATAATTTCAGAGAATCCAATTTACCCTTACTCATTAATACACGAATTAACTGAAATGTCGCTTATGCTGCGGAAACCAAATGGGGTCGTGCTGGGGGATGTGGAATGCCTGGGATATAAAGCGGTGAATTATACAAGATGGTTTAGGGAAGGGCTGGCCAATTACGCGGGTCTGCTGGCACAAAACAGGATTTCCTGCGATATTAATTGCATAAATGAGCAGACCTGTACTCAGTTCATCGATCCCTTCTCATCTCTTGACTACTTAGGCGATGAACTGTTTAGCTGGCACAATTACCAGAATATGGGACAAGACGATACCTTTCGCCACTATAGCGCCGCACTGGGCCTGTTCCTTCTGATTCGACAAGATTTTGGGCCGGAGGCCATCAAGAAAATTGTCACCAAAACAAAAGATTATGACTATCTCGATGGCCAGGACCTTATCAAGATAATTAACGAAGTCCTCAAAACTAACTTAAGAAAACTTGTCGAGGACTTCAAGTTTCCCGAGACGGGATTGAAAGCGACGCCGTTAACGCCAGCCACCATTCTCAACGAAGGCATTGGCATCAAAGAAGGTCTATTTGTGGTCTCTGTCGAGCCAAACAGCGCCGCAGAAAAGGCACAGATTAAGAAGAACGATGTTATCGTCAGTATTAACGGAAAATCGCTGAAATACGGTATCGATCTGGAACTCGCCATTTTTGAATCTCGCGGCAAAGATAGTACAGAAATAACTGTATGGCAAAAAGACAAAGGGCTAATAACCAAAACATTTCAACTCGACTGGAGTTATAGCCGGCGAGGCAAACTAAAATGAAAATGGCAAAAATTGAAATAATTTATCAGGACGACGACATAATCGTTATAAACAAGCCCTCCGGGGTATCGGTTACAAAAGACCGGTCGCGGATGCCCCAGCTTACCGATTTATTTAAAGGGCAGCTTGGCGTCGAGGTTACATCTAAATTACGCCTGGTTCACCGTTTGGACAAGGACACAAGCGGGGTGATGGTTTTGGCGCGTAACCGTGAGACGCAGCGGGCCTTTGCCGACTGGTTTTTTCAGAGGAAAGTCAGGAAAACGTATCTTGCGATTGTTAAGGGAGCAGTCCTTGACTGGTCTGGCACAATAAACGCCCCGATTAACCATAGTAAAAAACATCCCGAGCTTATGGTAATAGACAATCGGAAGGGCAAGGAATCGATTACGCAATGGCGGCTGTTAGCGGATTTCGGGCTGGCTGCGCTATTGGCGGTAAATCCCCTGACCGGCCGGACGCACCAGATTCGCGTGCACTTAGCCAGTGTCGGCCTGCCGCTGGCGTTTGACCCGCTTTATGGAAGTAATTTGCCGATTATGCTTTCGGAATTCAAAAAGAATTATCGGCTCGGCCTTGACCAGGAAGAGAAGCCCCTTATTGACCGATTGACCCTGCACGCTTACCAGATTGAGTTTACCGAGCCGCAGGGTAACAGGCCGAACAGTTTTATCGCGCGTTTGGACAAGAAATTCGCGGCGACAATCAAAATGTTAGCAAAGCACAGCCCGAAAGGCGATACGGCGTTTGTGCACGAGGATGAATTCGAGAAAATACTCACAGGACAGGCAATTGAGCCGTCCGAGGATTCTCAGCCGAAGGTCTTGCCTGATTCGTCAACGTAGCATTTGCCCTTGGCGCGGTCGATAACCTTCTTTGCCTCGGGCACATCCTCGAGCGGTGGAACTTTGAAGAGTTTATGACAATTCTCGCACTTTACCCTTCTGTCGGCGGCGATTGCATCCAACAGCCAGGAAAAGCCGCAAAACGGACATTTGGCGATAATCTGCATAAGCGGGATATTAACCAAAATCATCGAGGCCTGCAATTCTCATTAGGCATAAAAAGTGGATAAAAAAACAGGCCTGTTCTTAAAAGCAGAACAGGCCTTTCGCCCCTCCAAGGGCTCATATTCATACCCTGGGGTAATTGCCAAGGTATTCAGTTTTCGGCAGGCCGCCTGTAAGCGGCAACGCGTATTTGACAAAGGCGTCTGTAACGCCGTTTGCCTGCGAATTTATAAACTCATTCGGCATTGGCTTTGTCTTTTCAGCGACGCTGCCAAGCTCGGTTGCGAACAATTCTACAGCATATTTTGCGCTTTTCAAGCGTTTTATGGCGACCGAGCCGCTTGATAATTTGAGTGAGAATTTTACCGCCTGTCTGCCGCAAGCCCTTGCTTCTCTGGCGTCAACCGCCGATTGTAAGCCGGCGAAACTCCTCTGGAGATAGCCGAATGTGTCGGCACGAACACGTTTGATTTTCAAACTGTTCCTGATTTGAGCAGCCAGGAAATCCGCCAGCGCCCCCGTGCCGGAAAGCTGGACATTGCCGTGGGCGTCTTTTTCGCCTGTGTCGGCTATTTTTTTGGTCCAGATTATGCCGTCGGTATCGCAAATGCCTTCGCTGGCCGCGATGACACAGCGATTGTATTGGGAATAAACTCCGTTAATATCGGCAAGGAATTTTTCCATCGAAAGCGGCCGCTCGGGCAAATAAACCAGGTGCGGGCCTGCGTCATCCCTGTTTTTGGCAAGGGCGGCAGCGGCGGTAAGGAAGCCCGCGTTTCTGCCCATAATCACGTCGATTTTGATACCCGGCAGCGCCCTGTTGTCGAGGTCGTCGCCCATAAGCGCGCAGGCGACGAATTTAGCAGCGGTGCCGTAGCCGGGGCAATGGTCTGTTACGAGCAGGTCGTTGTCGATGGTCTTGGGAATATGCCAGCATCGAAGCTCGTAGCCGGCCTTCTGCGCCATATTATTGATGATGAAACAGGTATTAGCCGAATCATTGCCGCCGATGTAGTAAAAATAACGAACGTTACGTTTTTTGAAAACATTGAGTATTTTGGCACAATATTCCTCATCGGGCTTATCCCTGCTCGAGCCGAGAGCCGAAGACGGCGAGCCGGCGACCGATTCAAGGGTTTTGGCCGGTATTTTTTTTAGGTTGATGAACTGGTCCTTGACAATACCCGTTACCGCGTGGACGGCGCCGTACAACTCGCCGATTTCGGAATGCTTTTTGACTTCCTCAATCACGCCTGCAAGAGACGCGTTAATAACGCCTGTGGGTCCGCCCGACTGACCTACTACCGCGTTTGCCTTTGCCGCTTTTGCCATTCGAGAATGCTCCTTAAAACACCGTAAATTGAAAAGCAGCATTATACAAACGCGAATTCCCGTTTCAAGCTATTTTCTTTTGATTGCACCAGCAGGAAATTTCATATACTTCAAAGGAATAGATTTCCTCCTCGCATTACTTATGTTATTTTATTGCTCAATCGCAAAAATGCCGAAGAAATCTAAATATACAGGAACTACCAATGATAAAATTGAGTAACAAGACGATTTTTATAATAGGATTTTTCCTGTGTTTTCTAAGCTATTATTTCGGTATCGTTGATTTAACTACGGTAACCGAACATCTCAAAAGCATGGCAACCGGTATCATAACTGCTCTTTTATGCATTTACATTTTAATTAAGCGAATAAAAACAATGTCGATTACACTAAAAATTCTTAGTTCTTTAATTATTTTAGCAGCTGTAGTCATGATCCTTGCATCATTTAAAGAAATATATTTCTGGAGTAAATCTTAAGAGTCGCTTTATTTTCCTGTCAGCCAGTCATTGCACAGGACGGCCAAGTCATATATGTCAACTATGCCGTCGCCAGAGGGAGAGGGGGCAATATCTCTCGACGGGTTGTTTTGCCGCCAAGAGCCGCCGAGAAGGGCAAAATCTGCAAAGTCAACGTCGCAATCGCCGTCGAAATCAGCCGAGGTGTTATTGAAAGCATAAGCGGCGCCGGAGGATGCGCCGTTATTAGCGTTAAAATGCGCGCCAACGATAAGATTTCGGCCCGACACGGCCGTTGAAAAACCGAAATTGTCGCCGTCATTTGAATCGTCCGCCGAAAGCAGCCGGTTTTGCATCCAGGATTGTCCCGTTCGGACAAATTCAAAAACAGAGCCGGTCTGGTTGCCATCAACCCGGTTATTGGGGCAGCCGACGAAAATGGCACTGCCCTCGAGGGCGACCGACCTTCCGAAATCCTCTTCCTCGCACGGGTCGATTGTATCGAAAAGCTTTTGCTGCTGGACCCAGCCGGTATCAGTTTTGTAGAAGACGTAGGCGGCGCCGGCGTCGGCAATGCCGTTGATATCACATTCGTAAGCGCCGATTACAGCGATATTAGCGTCAAGAGCAACGGAACAACCAAAATAATTATCTCCATTGGGGTCGGAAGCCGTAAGAACGGCTTGCTGTGACCAGACCCCGGCGGTTCGTGTGAAGTAATAAACCGAGCCGGCGTAACGGATTCCGAACGGGCTGCTGCAATAAGAGCCGATTAGAACAGCGTTTGTGTCTATCGCCGCCGAATAGCCGAAGCGGTCGTTCTTTTGGGCATTTGACGGCGTAAGTTTTTGCTGCTGGACCCAGCCGATGTCGGTTTTAGAAAAGACGTAGGCGGCGCCGGCATTGTCAATGCCGTTAATATCGCATTCGTAAGCGCCGATTACAGCGATATTGGCATCGAGGGCAACGGAGTAGCCGAAATAATCACCGCCGGCGGCATCGAGGGCGGTTAGTTTGGCCTGTTGAGACCACACGCCTGCCGAACGAGTAAATATATAAGCAGAGCCGGTATTGTTATCGAGATAACTGCCTATTGCTATGGTATTGGCCTCGATAGCGACGGACCGGCCGAATTGTGCGCCGGCGGAGGCGTCTGAGGCGGTTAGTTTCTGCCGCTGGAGCCACGTTGAGCCGGTATGCTCGAAGACGTATGCGGCACCGGAGTCAGCAATACCGTTGATATCACATCCGTAAGCGCCTATGACGGCGAAATTGCCGTCTATCGCAACTGAGATACCGAACCTGTCATTGGCATTTGCGTCAGAAGGGGACAATTTTATCAGGGGGCAATGAGCAAAAACAGAATTATTATAAGGAAATAACAGGAGAGCCAGAAAAACGGTATGGTATTTTATCTTCCCTGTCATAATCACCCTGTATCCCCGTTAGTTGTTTTTGCTGTTTTTCAGACCTCAATTATACAGCCGGGTTTGAGAAAATACAGCCATTTTCCGCAAACCTTTTTACCTGTAATCGCCCCGGCGGCCTGGGCGTAGAGGTCGAGCTGGCTACGGTAAAGTTTTGCCCGGTCGGGGAGCTTGTCAGCGGGGACGTTATCTGTTTTGAAATCAACGATAACAAGCCCATTAGGCGTTTCAATCAGTAAATCAATTATGCCCTGAATGATTATATAGTCCTGTGTCGTGCGTCGTGTATCGTGCGTTTCGGATTCGGACCACTGGGAGGCGGGAACTGCAAACGTGAAGGGCCATTCTCGCAGGACAGTATTATTTTTATCGAGCGCCTTTTGGCCGAGGTTGGTTTTGAAGAATTTTATTATCGAGTCGATATCGATATATGACACAAGGGATTGCGCGATTTGACCTTCAGCGACAAGCCAGCTTATCAAACGAGTTATTGATTCGGCCGTTACGCCGGCGGCCAAATCAATTTGAGACAGAACCAGATGGGTAACTGAGCCGATGCTTCGGCCGTCGAGCATTTCAGCGGTAAGCACTGCTTTCGGCATTCGATTCAGCGTCAGGGAATAATCGAGTTTTGTGAATTCGTCGTTGCGATGAGTAAACTGCGTTACGCTGCGCTTGGCGGGCAGTTGAGGAGCATCGCCGAAAGGGTAACGCCAATTAAGCGACTGTTTGAGTTGTGTCAAATCGAGCTTGCCTGGCTGAGTTTTGAGTGTTGAGTTTTGAGTGCTTAGTTTTGAGTTTTGAATAGCAGAAGACAATTTAGCAATTTCGGGCTGGTCGTAAAGCTCAACGCTAAACAAATCATCGGCTGCGGCGGTTTGATGGCCGGTTTGAAACGCCTTATGCAGCGCGGGAAGATTACCCAGCCCCAGAAGAATCCAGTCGAGACAGCTTGTGCAGGAGGCGAGACGCCAGTGAGGGATCGCCTTATCATTAAAAAAGGAGGCGGAACTCAGTATGTGCCGGCAGCTCTGGGGGGCTTTTGAGCCGACGAGAATAAGGCGGTCAACGGCCCTTGTCATAGCGACGTAGAGGATTCGCATT
>Ga0187886_1001242_pt1 | contig 24209 bp, 26 predicted proteins | sample June2016WEW_20_1_FD_133001 | JGI IMG/M metagenome (GOLD analysis project Ga0187886, IMG submission 133001) | Peatland microbial communities from SPRUCE experiment site at the Marcell Experimental Forest, Minnesota, USA - June2016WEW_20_150 | ecosystem: Environmental > Terrestrial > Soil >... | reverse complement strand
GACGCAGGCGCCGACATTGATGAGGATCTTGCCTTTCAGAGCAGGCCGGATGGTTTCAATGATCTGACGCTGTGCGGCGAAGGGGACGGTCAGCATGACCAAGTCCGCTTCCCGGACGGCTTGAAGATTCTCCGCGCCGGAAATGAGGCCAGGCTCCCCCATGGTAGAGTTTAATTCGATCGCCCGTTCCGCCGCTTTCTGGGCCGAGCGCGAGCCGATAATGACTCGATAACCGGAACGCACCAGCCGCATGGCCAGACCGCTGCCTTCCGAGCCGGTTCCCCCGACAATCGCAAGGGTTAGCAAAATTTTATTCGACACGTGCGCTCCTTTCCGATCCAATAGACGATAATAGCGGAAACCACGCAGCCGTCCTACGGATGCAAGTGCCTCATTCTACGATACTTTCCTCGTCCCGGGCAACCTGTGAAACAGCACCAATTCAATTTTACTTCGATGCAAAAGCAAGGATATTTACACGTTTTTCGCCAATCGAAGGAACTGTCCGCGAATCTCTCGATTAATCTGCGTATTCCCCGGTTTTTTTGCTCTAGAAATCATACGGCGAAAGTGGTGCTAATCGAATTCCGTAGGCAGGGAGGAGTTCTCCCTGTGGGCGAACGCCGCCCGCAAATGGCGCAGCCCGGTGCGAGCGCTGGACAGCGTCGGGATCTCCTCCAGGCTAAAAAAACCGGCGTCGGAAGTTTCATTGCTCGCATGCGGTTCCCCACCCAGATCGTCGCAGAGAAAAACCAGATCGTAGGCATGCAGCACTTCCAGCGCTACGCTCTCGCGGTTGGCGTCGTACACGCCCACGAGTCGGGCGGCGCGCACCGTCAATCCGCTTTCCTCCATCACTTCACGCTCGACCATCGCCGAGGGCGAGTCGCCCACATCGGCCCAGCCGCCCGGCATGCACCAGCCGCCATCGGCGCGGTCGCGCACCAGGAGAATCTTTCCGCCGCGGAAGACGGCGCCGCGCACGGAAACCTTCGGTGTGGCATATCCGCGCGCGGCCATGAAAGCCCGCTCCACATTCTCACGCGGAAGCCCGCCGTACTCGGTGGTGATCTCCATGGCAATATTCATAAGCCTGCGGTACCGGTCGCGATGGTAATCGTCGGTGGCGTAATGCAACCCGGTCTGGGCCAGAGCTTGGATCTCGCGCGCCCATTCCAGCCAGCGGGGGATATTGTTCTTTTGAGGTTCTTCCATTTTCTTCATTTTTCCTTGCCTTAATTATCCTCTGGTTGATTTTCCTTGCTCCAATTATTCCGGAATCAGGATAACAATCGGTATGGTTCGTTGCGTTTGTTTTTGATATCGCACGTAATAATCATTATTCCCAGTGACCAATTTCCACAGCCTTTGATACTCCGCTCCCGCAGCGTCTTCCGGCCGGACTTTTATTACCTCGTTCAGCACCTAGATGGTCACGGCCTGTTGATTCTGCAGATTAATATACCAACTGGGGTTATTGCTGAGCCCCCAATTCGATGCGACGACCACATACCGTTCCCCGTCCCGAAAGTAATTGATTGGAATGATCCGGTTTTTGCCCGATTTGCGGCCGATGGTATGCAAACAGCACGGATTGACCCGCCATGCGGCTCCCCAGAAGCCCGTGGGTGAGGCGGTACACCAACAGGTGGGTTGCCATGAATAATCTGAGCCATAGGTTCATCGGTGCTCCTTTTTCTATCCCTTGATCACCGCCACCGGTTTCAGCCGGGCGACCTTCTTCCCGATCCCCGCGCCGCATACCGCTGCGATCACGCGGTCGACGTCCTTATAAGCGCGCGGCGCCTCTTCGGCCAGGCCGGGCAGCGAGCCGGCGCGGATGGATACACCCTGCTGCTCAAGCTCGGTGCGCAGCTTCTCGCCGCGGATTTCGCGCTTGGCCTGCGATCGACTCATCACACGTCCGGCGCCGTGGCAGCACGATCCGTAGGAAAGCTCCATGCTGCCTTGCGTCCCAAGCAGCACCCACGAAGCCGTCCCCATCGACCCGGGTACGAGCACCGGCTGGCCGAGTGCGCGGTAAACCGGGGGCAATCCCTCGAAGCCGGGACCGAAGGCGCGCGTGGCTCCTTTGCGGTGCACGCAGACTTTCTCCTCCCGCCCAGAGATCGTGTGCGTTTCGATTTTGGCCATGTTGTGCGCGATGTCATAAACCTGGGTGAGTTCCCAACGGACGCCCTTCGCGCCCAGCACCTCTTCGAAACTGCGACGGGCGTGAAAGGCGAGCAGTTGCCGGTTGGCGAAGGCAAAGTTCGCGGCGGCTTTCATCGCGCCCATGTACGCCTTCCCTTCGGGGGATTCAACCGGCGCGCAAACCAGCTCACGGTCCGGAAGACCGATCCCATAGCGTTTTACGGCAGATTGAAAACTTTGCACATAGTCGGTGCAGATCTGGTGGCCAAAGCCGCGCGAACCGCAATGGATCTGCAAAACGAGATTCCCCTCCCGCAAGCCCATCGCGGTTGCCGCGTTTCCATCGAAGATCTGATCCACCACATCCACTTCCAGAAAGTGATTCCCCGCGCCGAGCGTTCCGAGCTGGCCCCGGCCGCGTTCCTTGGCGCGCGGTGATACCTGCTGCGGGTCGGCGCCTTCCAGGCATCCCTCTTCCTCCGTGCGTTCCACATCGCTCCTGGTGGCGTACCCCTTGCGCAATGCCCAGCACGACCCCTCGCGGCACACGCGGTCCAGTTCCTCCGCCGTCAGCGGGATGCTGCCCTTCTCGCCGACACCGCTGGGACAGTTGCGGTAAAGCACCGTTGCCAGATTCGAAATATGGGATTCCACTTCCTCCCAAACCAAGGAAGTGGAAAGAAGCCGGACACCGCAGTTGATGTCGTACCCGACCGCGCCGGGAGAAATCATTCCGTCGTCCATTTTTGCCGCCATCACGCCGCCGATCGGCATGCCGTAGCCCTGGTGCACATCCGGCATCACCACCACCCTGCCCGCCAACCCCGGCAGGCTGGCGACGTTCATCGCCTGCTCCACCGACAGGTCGCCGAGGGCGTCTTCCAGGAGTTCATCGTCGGCGACAATCCAAACCGCCGTTTGCATATCCTCCCGGTGGGAAGCAGGCAGCTCCCAGAGGAATTCCCCCACCTTTCGAAAGTCGTGTTTTGCAGTCATCGATCCTTCCCACTAAACATCCAGCACCACCGTCGCCTGCCAGATACCATGCGTCTGGGTAATCCGCAATCCGCTGTAGGTGGCAGCCTTCACATACTTGCCGACCGAATGTACTTCTGCAAGATGGCCGAAGGCGCCGAGCTCGGTGTCCGTCAAATGATCTATTTGAATCTCGTGCAAAGCCAGGTTCTCGCGGTCCAGAAGGAATATCAACTCATTCAACCATTGAATGAACAAGCTTTCCGGATCGTCCGCAGAGAGAAGTATCTTCCGGATTTTTCCCGATGCCGCCTCCGTTTGCACTCCAGCCATACGATAGAGTGCCTCGGCTGCCTCCGTAAAAAGCGCCTCGCTTGAGGGCGCGCTGACGCGGAAGGCCCAATCGGCAGTATTGTCGATCTCTTCAAAGGGCGGCATCTTTTCCTTCTGAATAGTACTTCCGATGTATTTTACTCTTGAATTCCAAGGGGAAAAGTTATTACTTTATTCCAGTAATTTTTTTAACGCAATGACGCAAAGCCCGCCCCGGACAGCCCGCCGGGCGGGCCGGGGACGCAAAGAATTACTGAAATAACTTTGCGACTTTGCGTCTTGGCGCCTTGGCGTTATTGTTTTTGGGCTGCTCTCAAGCTTGATAGAAAAAGCGTAGGTTCATTTTTACGGAATCGCATGCACCCGGGGGAACGATACCGCCCAGGTGATGGTAGTGCTGGTCGCATTGTGCCCGTCGGAATCCGAAATCTCAAAATAAGCCTGCCAAATACCCTGATAATCGCATCCAAAATTGACATTGCCTGTGATAGATGCATCCAGCAAGAATGTATCGTCTAGTTGCACGGGTGGAGTGAATATCAACTCGCCGTTATTCCCAACGGTCTTATCCGGAGAAATGATATGGACCACTACAGTGAAAGGTCCCACCCCGCCGCCAATCCTGCCGCTGACGGTCTGGGCATCCAAGGAATAATCCGGCGCATTCAGCAACATGGCCGAAAAACGGACGAAGGTGGCTCCCGCGAGCGGCAGCGGTGTGTGAGTAATGGTGAAGGTCGGAGTAAGGGTGGGCGTCAAGGTTGGGGTTAATGTCGGTGTAATGGTCGGTGTATAAGTCGACGTGCTGGTTGCCGTGGGTGTTGGCGTCGGCGGGGCGACGAACGATTTAATACTCATGGCGGATATGGAACTATAGCAGGTGCCGCTTGCGGTGTGGGATGAAGTGGTTGTGCCGGCCGTGCTGTCGGTAGCGGCATAGGCGCTAAAGGCCCAACCGTTCGATACGGCGCTGTTTGGACCCAATGCCGAAGACCAGTTAGCGGCCCAGGTATTGATCGTACGAGCCGTGGTGATGTTGGTTGTCAGGTTGGCGATTTCCACCGCTCTATCGCCGCCCCCAATCGTCAAGGTTGTCGTAAAAGGCCCGACCGTCGCACTCTGAGCGGTTCTATTGCGGGTCTGTGAATTCGTTATAGGGGTGGTGGATTGGTCCACGCCCGCGTAAACGGCGGCATAGACATAGTTGTATCTCGACGTTCCGCCGGACACGGTGACAACGAGGTCCTGCGAAGAGGCGTTCAGAATGCCGGCATCCTGCAGGTAAAACAGATACGTATGCGTCAAGCTGGATGTAGCACCATCCCCCACTTGCTGCGTCATGCTTTGTCCGCCATAAGTGACGGTCGCCGTCTGGGTTCCGGCGGCGGTTATGGACGACGATACTCCCACAACCAGCATGCGGTTGTCGCCCGCGGCGACCGCGTATGAGTAAGTCCCGGGGAAACCGGTTCCGGCGTATACGTTGGACCACGACTGTTGTTGACTGGGGATGAAAGGCTTGATGCTCATGGCGGATATGGAACTATAGCAGGTGCCGCTCGCGGTGTGCGAGGAAGTGGTTGTGCCGGCCGTGCTGTCGGTAGCGGCATAGGCGCTGAAGGCCCAACCGCTCGATACGGCGCTGTTTGGACCCAATGCCGAAGACCAGTTGGCGGCCCAGGTGCTAATCGTACGAGCAGTGGTAACGTTGGTCGTCAGGTTGGCGATTTCTACCGCCACGTTGCCGCTGCCAATCGTCAGGGTCGTCGTAAAAGGCCCGACGGTCGCACTCTGGGCCGTTCTATTGCGGTTCTGTGAATTCGTTATGGGAGTGGCGGTTTGATCCACACCCGCATAGACGGCGGCATAGACATAGTTGTATCTCGACGTTCCCCCGGACACGGTGACAACGAGGTTCTGCGAAGTGGCGTTCAGGATGCCGGCATCCTGGAGATAAAACAGATAGGTATGTGTTAAGCTAGAAGTAGTGCCATCCCCCACTTGCTGGGTAAGGCTTTGTCCGCCATAGGTAACGGTCGCCGTCTGGGTTCCGGCGGCGGTTATGGACGACGATACCCCCACAACCAGCATGCGATTGGCGCCCGCGGCGACCGTGTATGTATAGTTCCCGGGAAAACCGGTTCCGGCGTATACGTTGGACCACGACTGTTGCTGGGTGATCGCAGCGCTGGCCGATCCGGCGGGAAGTGCGATAAATATCAGCAGGACGATGGCGAGCGCCGCAACGATCCGGATGGTTGTCGTTCGGAATTTCATCGCATGCTCCCCTCTCACGGGCATTCCACCGGCGGCGAAACTTCGGCGGCGGCGAATACGTGGACTTCCACCGAGTCACGCCCGACGATCGACATCATAAAGGTGTGGACGCGGAAACTGATATACACGCCCACCGCCGCGTGGGTGGCCGACCAATTTCCGCGGCTTGCTCCCAGCCGCACCGGAACCGTCGGATAATTTACTACCGTCCCGCCGCCGACATCCGGCAAGACCTGGATGTTATATTCATAATCGGCGGGAACAAATCCCCGTAAGCCCATTTCGTGTGTCAGCATATCCGTCGCCGCGCTCTTCGCCTCATCCTTGTTTAATTGAATGGGCAACGAATCCATGCAGCCGTCCGGCCTGGGGGTAGGTGTATCCGCCAGCGGATCGACCGTCGGCTGGAAGAAAACCCAGCGCGTCGTGCTATAGGATGCGCCCGCCGTGGCCGCATCCTGCGCCACCCGGTAGCCCCAGTTGCGGGCTTCCTCCAGATGGTACACATCGATTAGCGCGGTAGCCGCGAAAATAAACAACAAAATAATTACAACTGCCAGGATGAGAATTTGGCCGCGGTAAACCTTCTGCTTTGGGAGAGGGTTTTGCATCAACGATCGCCATGTCGCTATCCGCGTTTTCATAGCTAACCGATCTTTTGGATAACTCCGCAATGCTGGACTTGGATCCGAATATGGCCTGGCGACGGGAGCGGCACAAGGGGAATCAACGGAGCAAAGTTCTCCCACCCCACCAGACAAAATCCCGCGCCATAAGGCAGATCCTTCATGGAATGTTGGGGATCGGTTATTAATGAACCGGAAGAATCATATGCTTCCAGATTGACAAACGGATCCAATCCTGCGCTGCCGAAAACATTCTGGTCGACGGTTTGTTGGACGACGCCCGCCGCCCAACTCCACTGGCTGGGGCTGGGATCGATAGAGATCGCCTGCACCATTACGCCCACTCCGCTATCCAACGCCGCCCGTACGGCTACCCCGCGCGAAAGCTCGATCCCGCCGAAAATTAAAGGGATGAGGATGAAGAGAACGATTAATATTTCCAGCGTCGCCTGGCCGCGCTGGAAATGGTTTCGGAAATTGGATGGTTTTCGGAGTATTCGTGAATAGAATCCGGGATGGATGCGATGCGCCGGATTACCCGGACTGTCCGCATTGTCTGGTGGTATTTTCCGTTCCCTAAGAACCGAGATCGACATAGACATTTTGCAGCTTATGGGCAATGGTGGCGGATAAGCCCAGCAACGCCCCGCCGATCAGCGCGATAAGCAGGACGACCAGCACCACGTATTCCACCATACTTGCTCCCCGCACTTCCCGCAACATGAAGCTGCTCCTTCACGTACCGTTCGGCTCCATCAGTGAATGGAGGAATTCAATTCGGTGAATTTTTGTCCGATGGTTTGAAAAAGGGCAAAGACCGACGTGCCGATGATGGCAATGGCGATAACGATCACCACGATCCATTCCGTCAATTCGGCCCCTCTGCGGTCTGCAAGCATATGCTTCCTTTTTCTCTCTTAGAATCCTTTATCGGATGGATGGTTTCCCGGTTCAGGATACCACCCATCCGATGCGAGGATCCGAGCCTTTCCGTAGTCCGCCTGCATACCCAGCGGACGAATCCGGAAACACAAGGATTGATAGGACGAAGCTTACGGTTATGGAGGAGTGGGCAAGCCGTTGAGCCAGGTTTGCGCCAAGCCCGCCTTACCGTTCGTGATCGTAACGATTCCCATTGCAGCCGCGCCCAGCACTGCGATGACAACCACGACCACGACGATCCATTCCACCAAGCTGGCACCTTGCATTTTCTTGAACATGGTCCAATCTCCTTTCTATCACCGGATTTTTCCCGGCGGCATGATGATGGCTCTTGCAAAAATCTTTGCTCTCCGGGCCCCCATTACGTTCCATAATAACCGTCCTTGTTTCTCTCGGGCATAAAAACATCATAAGTTATTCCCTGGAACCTCGTTTAATAGCCTTAAAAACCCCCAAAAAAGGTCACCCCTTCCAGGCTGGCAATCGTCCGCGCCACCACCGGAAACACCAAAATGGCAAGAGCCGGGCCGAGCAGCAAGGGGGCAACGATGACCACCAGGCGGGTGGGTATCTGCTGCAATTCTTCGCGTACCTCAGTGTCCATCTCCTCCGTGACGCGCTGAATCGACTGGGTCACCGCTTCGTCCAGGTTCAGCATGCCTTCCTGGGCCGCTTCCGCGCGGCCGGCGATGTCGGAAATCCAGCGGCTGCCGGTATCATCGGCCAGACGCCGCAACACCTGCTCCCCGCCCTCCTGGCTCGCGAGCCTTCCACGCAACAACCGGCCCAGGTTGGGCGGTCCGTATTGCGCCACCGCCTGGAGCGCCGGCCGCAGGGTTCCTCCGGAGGAAAGCTGCAGGCGAAGCTCGATGAGAAATTGCCGGATTTCATTGGCGGCCTCGCGTCTTTTCTGCCGGAGGATCCAGCTCCGGACTAGAACCGGGAAGAGCAATACTAAAAGTGAAAGAAACTGAAAAGATGTGCCTTCCATTGCAAACCAAAGCAGGACTAAAACCGGTATGGTGATCAGGTAGGCCGTCACCCATGGAAACTCAGTGCCCATCCAGAAGCTGGGTTTGCGGGTACGTTCGGCGCGTGCGGCTATCGCCGATGCCCGGCTCAGGATCCCACGCGGTTTGCCCACCCAGAACAGCAATTCGCGGATGAAACCGAACAGGCTGAAGAGAACGAGCGCCGCTCCCACCCCCGTAAAAATAAAAATCAGCCAGGAGACAACCCGGACGCTCATCAGGATTCCTCCAGGAACCGCACTTCATTCTCTCCGATCACCGTCCCGACGACTCCGGTTAAAACCAGCGCCAGATAGATCACCCGATTGCTGGCCGACCCCGTGTAATAATCCCTCCATGCAGGAAGCAATGCCGCGGCAACCAGGCTGATGATCAACACCACTTGCAGGATGGTAATCGTCACGGATTCCAACGTCAAATCTCTGCGCACCCTCTGCGAAAGTTCGCGCCGGGATTCGGTATCCTTGCGCAACTGCCCGAGCAAGTCGAGAAAAACCTCCGGCGAAGCGAACCCTGCGCGCATCAGCACACCCGCAAACCGCCGCGCCACGGGGTGAGGAATCGCCAGGAGGCCGCGGTAGGGATTGCTGGCGTCCTGCAACTTCAGGCGCGTGGCGGTGTTGGAGGCGGCGTCGTGGAGAACTCCCTTCGGGAGCTGATCCGCCGCTTCCGAAAGCGCCGTAGCGACCGAATTCCGGAGCGGGTAGCGCGAGACGAATTGCAGAATCAACATTTCCAGCTCATCGGTAATCTGATTGTAATATCTCCTGCTCAAGCGGGTGAAGAGAGCGGCGGAAACCACCGCACCCACGAGGATCATGATCGGAGAAAGCAACCAATCGTGGATCCAGATTGCGAGGACTACGGCCACCAGTATGGGGAAGGGATATCGCAGGACGGGTAAGAGGACCATCGAGACGATGGTCCCCCGCACCCCCGTTTGCACAATCCGGGGAGATCGAGATTCTTGCGCCATCTCCCGCAAGCGATGGGCGCTGGGACTGATGGTCCGCAGGAACCATTCCCACAAACCGAAGATCAGATCCTCGGTCGCCAATATCACGCCATGTCCGAAAAGAAAAAATCCGATTCCAAACGCGGCGACGGCGATTGCCTGCAACAACAGATGGGGGTTGAATCTCACGTCCCGCCTCCCGATCCGGCGCCAATATCCTTCCACGCTTTGGTATAGAGGTTGATGTTGAATCCTTCAACCCCTTGATACAACGTATCCAGAACGTAATTTCCTTTTTCGTCCAGATCGGCCACCCGCGTGATTTCCGCCACAAATCGGTCGACGGCGCGCGGGTCCGTTGCGTTTACCGCCTGCGACATGAGCACCACCATGTCGATGCCGCCGACCACCATTTCCCGGACGGCGCGAATATCCAATCCCGCCTGGGCAGATAGCGCTAGATCCTCCAACCGCCGCAGAGCGGATTCCACCGAACCGCCGTGCAGCGTGGTGAAGGCCCTGCGCCCGAGATTGGCCGCGCGCAGGAATTGGAGCGCCTCGCCGGGGGAAACCACCTCGCCCAGAATGATCGCCCGCGGATTGGTGCGCGTATAGACGATGTTCAGCACTTCGTCCATCGTGATCCGCCGGGTATCCCCAGGCAAGATCTCCGCCGGAGCGATCGCGCGCATGGTGAATGCCTCGGGCTTAATCTGAATTTCGCGGAAGGTCTCGAGGACGGCGATGGGGTCTCCCACCGGGAAGAAATCGCTGAGAGCGTTAAAAATGGTGGTCTTGCCGGAACTGAACGGACCGGCGAAAACGACGCTCCCGGCCAATGTGGCCATCAACCAGGCGAGATACCGCGCCGCGGGAGATGTTTGTGATTCAACTTTGCGGCGCAGGTCGGGATCGCGAATATCATCCAGTGAACCGCTGACCAACGGGGCATGCTTGCGGAAGGTTCCCACACGGTCCAGGTCCGCCAGACTGCGCACGTTGCGTCCGAAGCAACGGATGTTGATCGCCGGTTGGTCGCTGAGCGGCGGGAGGAGCGCGGTAAAACGTTCTCCGCCGGGTAAATCCACCAGCAAGGTGAGGTTGAGCGGGCTGAGCGGTTTTCCGGTGGCGTCGGCCACCCGGCGAATCATCTGCTCGAAATACGAAGCCGGCGCCAATTCGCCGAAATGCTCCAGCCTTCCGTTCCGTTCCACTGCCACCCGGTCGCCGCGGACGTAGATCTCCTCCACGCCCGAGAGCCGCAGGAAGGGTTGGAGGATTCCCACGCCGCTCAGCGCGTCGCACAGGCGGGTCGAGGTTTCGCTCAGATCGGCCTGCGAGACGAGAGGGATCAGAATTCCGCGCACTGAGTCGAAAAATTTCTGCCGGGCTTCCGGAGACTCATCCCGCCAGTCGGGCGGCCGTATCTTCCGCTCTGCCAGTTTATCTTGCACAGTCGGAAGCACTTTGCGGTCGATCTCCCGCAATCCGTAATTTTCGTCCTTAGCCATCGCTTCGCCTGAATTATCGATCCCGAATTAAGACTTTACGGGCGCCAGAGTGACCCACATAATGGCGGACCCTTTGATCTCCGCCATCAGGTTCAAAATGGAATCCAGCTGTTCATTGGTGACCGCCAGGACCAGTACGTGAGCCTGCACCAGGTGGCCAGAGGAGGTCATCCCCGCCTGAGAGCCGTCATCGCCGAGCACCTGCACCACCAGGACGTTCTCGGCAATCAGGGTGACGGGTTCGGAGATGGGCGTGGTGGAACCGATTGGAATGACCTGAGCTCCCGGCGGAATAATCCGGTAGATATTGACCTTTTCTCCAGCACGCACTAGTCCGCCGACCGCCGACGGTGGTGTAATGGGAATCGATAATACTTCCAGAGACGGATCGGCCAGACGGGATTCCTCAGTGGAGTTCACCAGGACGAGCGGAATCGGCAGCCCGGCCGGAATGACGGAGGTGGCAATGCGTCCGGAAAGTTGGCTGAGGGTCGTGGCATATCCGCCGGCAAGCGCCTTGGGGAAGTCCTTCATCTCAAACATCGTTTTGTCCAGAACCGTGAAAGGAGCAATTTCCGAGATCGGAACCGGCAGGGACTGATACTCCACCCCGGTTCGATAGCTCTGCTGGAATATATACGCAAGGGCGATTGCACCCACCAAGAGAATAATTCCAATGATGGCTTCGAAGATTCTGCGCGCCATATCCTATCCTTTCTTCCCTAACGGCCGCCATTTTCCCCCGGCCTTTTCGGGGGATTTGGTCACCGGTTTTTCAACGGGCGACCTCTTCTTCGCGGCTTTCGGATTGGCCTCTCTGGTCCATCCCGGGTATAACAGATTCAGGATCGGATCGGCCATGTGAGGATCCAGCTGGGTGGCCATGCGTTCATTATAGGGGATGCTGACGTCTACCATTCCCGACATCCCGACCCGCTCGCCCAGCGTCCGCACCATGTTCATAATCAGATGCACATGCAGATCCGGCCGCACGGCGCGCATCGGCTGGAGTTCCTTGAGCAAAGTTTCGGCCTGGAAGAGCGAATCTTCGCGCGGAGTGGAGACGATGAGGATGGTCGTGGCCAGGTCCAGCAGCCGCGGCCAGAAGGGATGATTGGGAGAGGCATCGACTACGACCAGGGTGTATCCCTTCTTCAATCCGGCCAGGAAATCCGGCATGCGCGCGTCTTCAGAGAGTACCTGCGATGCCCGGTAGTCGATCGGGTGCAATTTGATCCCTCCCCACTCTGAAGCCTTGCCTTCCCCGGTAATCACGTCATAGAGCGAATGCAATTGCGGGCCGAGACGGGATACCAGGTATGATCCGCCTTCATTGGCTTCGAGGATCGTAGTGGGCAGATTCCGCTCGCGGAAGCGTTTGGCGATCGCCAGGGCGATCGTGGATTTGCCCACGCCTCCCGCCCAGCCGGTCACTAATACAAACCGCGCTGGAAGATACTGAACCTTTTTACGGTTGGCCAGTCTCGCCGTGGCGATCCATTCCTCGGGCTGGGCCAACATCCCTTCGGGTTTGGCGACGGGAATATTCGTGGATTCCAAGGTATGTTGCATCAGCGAGGTATCAACATCCCAGAGCGGGATTACGTCGCCCAAGATCACCAGATCGGCATCCGGCAGACCGCGGATCACTCCGCGCGTGGTAAAGGTTTCACGAAGAATAACTTCCGGCCGCGCTGCCAGTACCTCAACCAACTTGGGATCCGGTTCGCGCGATGCCAGGAGCACGATCAGCTTATCTCTTTGGTCCGGTTTCCGTCGGAAGATGTTCAACATAAATCTATCTCCATGCCTTCGCCGTCAGGATCGTAGGAGCGGCCCGGAGAGCAGGGACCACCCCGCAAAGAATACCGTTCCAAGCCAGATCCCCCCGATGGTCGGCTTTCCCTCCCCCACGAGTTCGGTCTCCGTAGGCAGTTGCCGGAGCAGGGTCCGCCACGCCATCCGCTTCCAACGCTCCAGAAGCTTCCCGCGATAGATCACCACCATGCTGACCACCGCCCAGACAAAAATACCGGCCAGCAGACTCCAGAACATTTCCGCCCACGGGATGACCATTAATGCGGAATAGGCCGCGAGCGCATCCGCCCCGCCGGCGATGTTTAATTCCCATAATGCCCAATACAGCACGAATCCGGCGGCCAACACAACGTTGCGCGACGCCACGGCTGCCGCCAGTAGCAGTAGCGTGCCTACCACCCGGACCAGGATGTGATCGGATAGATGCAGAAGTACGGCAGCCGCCATCGCCGCGGCGATATACCACTTTCCAAACACGATCTGGAATAGTATCCCCAGGATCACCGGAGGCAGAACCAGCCATATCGGGAGCACCACGGACCGGAATTGATCCCAAAGGGTTTCCAGACCGAACCAAATTAAAAGGAGTATTACCCCCACAATCTCCGCTTGCGTCATGCTCAAAAAGGCCTCCCATTCCGCAAAAAGGTCGGCCGAAAAGAATTTCCATCTTCCCGGCACTCTCCCAATTCCTCATTCTAATGTAGGACCCCTCGGAAAGAATAAATAAGACATAAATACTATTATTTTTATATCTTGTTAATGCAAAAAGCAAGCCAGCCTCGGCTTTGAGTTTTCTAACCCAGGGCTACGTCAATGAGAACGGGAAACCAGCCCTGGGCGGTGAAATGCAGGCCCTGCACACGCCGAGCGGCTATATTTAAATTGACGTAATCCCGGATGGGGAGGATCAGATATTGTGAGGCGATCTCAGCCTGGGCGTGGCGATAGAACTCCAGCCGGTCCGCATCCTTCCCGGAGCGGGCGGCATCGAGGAGAAGTGAATTCAACCGGGCATCATCGATCCCGGTCCAGTTATATGGGGCTCCGGTTTGATAGAACGACCGGAGCAGATCCGGATCGGTGCCTGCCAGGTTCATCGAAATCAGATGATAGGCACCACCGGCTTGCGCCTCGACCAGCGCCGAAAACGACGGCACTTGAATTAATTCCACCGCCACGCCGATTTTCTTCCATTGCAGCTCGAGCAGATCCGCCACCTGCGGCGTCAATCCCAAGGAAGAATAGACCACCTTCAGACGCAAAGGTTGGCCATCCTTTTCACGTACGCCATCCCCGTTGGAATCCACCCACCCTGCCTGCTGCATCAACGCGTTCGCAGTTTCCATGTTGAAAATTGACGGCGGAACGACCGCCGATGCGCCCCAGGTGGAGGCGGTTAACGGACCGGTGGCCACGGGAGAAAAGGATCCGAACACCGTTTGAACCAAACCTTCCCGGTCGGTGGCGGCCAACAAGGCTTGGCGGACCAGGATGTCGTCGGTCGGCGCAAGCTTCGAGTTGAAGAAGAATTGCAGCGGCTGGCCCGGAATATTCACCGGATAAACTTCAAAGCGTCCATCCTTTTCCAGACTGTCGGCGTCCCTCGGCAGCACTTCCCCCATCACGTCGGCCTCGCCGGAAAGTAGCGCCGGCGCGCGCGTGGCCGGATCCGCATAGAAGCGAAATATTATCCGTTGGACCTGTGCGGTCTTGTTGCGATAAATCGAGGGCGCCCAGGCATAATCCGGGTTCCGTTCCAGGGTGAGATGGTCCCCCGAAACGTACTCGACGAACTGGAACGGACCGGTCCCCACTTGGTGGAAGGAATACTCCTTCCCCCACTTCTCCAATGCGGCGGGCGACGCCATCCCCAGATAAACCTGGGACAGGGAATCGAGGAGCGGAGCGAAAGGTTCGGATAACTTCAACTGAACGGTAAAATCATCGACCACTTTCACCGTTTGCACTCTATCGATCATGAAGCGTGCCAGTTGGGATTTGTTGGCCGGATCTAAAACGCGTTCGAGGTTTACCTTAACCGCCGGAGCGTTGAACGGCGTTCCATCCTGGAAATGCACGTCTTGCCGCAGGAAGAACGTATATTGCATTCCGTCTGGGGATATTTCCCAGCGCTGCGCCAAACCCGGGACGAACCCGCCCGCCGGGTCGCGAAAGACCAGAGTGTCGTAAACCGAAGCGAGGGGGATTCCCAGTTCGGAGGAGGCGTTGATGTGCGGATCGATGCCCGTGGGTACCAGCGTTAATCCATAATGCAATTCGCCCCCTACAGAAGCGGATCGGGCGCAAGCTGCGCACGCCAGCACCAGGCAGACAATCATCGAACGAATTCTTCCAAACGCCATTCGGTTTTCCTCCGAGAATGGTATCGACAGGCGATCCGGGCGGTGGTTTTCCTACGCCCGCAACCGATGGGCGGCGAGAATTTGCAATCCCTTGCGCACTCCGATGGTGGGGATCAGAAGTACGGTGTACAGGACGCGGTTCCAACCATAACCACAGACTATCACCAGCGCGATCAGAATAAGAAAACCCGCCGTCCATGCCGCGTCCCAATTACGCGTGATCCCCAGGATCACCAGGCTGAGCGCGACGGCCGTCGTCGCGGGAACGGGAAACAGGAGCAGGAAGGCACCCACCATGGAGGCCATTCCCTGCCCGCCGTGAAAATCCAGAAACGGGGAGAAGTCGTGGCCCAGAACGGCCGACATTCCGGCCACCATCGCAGTCTCCTCCGATCCGCTGATGGTCCGCGCAAGTACAACCGCGAGCATCCCTTTGGATATATCCGCGACGCCCACCAACACCCCTGCCAGCGGCCCCACTGAGTGAAACGTATTTTTCGCGCCCGCGTTTCCGTCGCCCACACGGCGAATGTCGACCCCGGCCACCAGCCGGGAGACGATGTATGCAAACGGTATCGCCCCGATTAAATAAGACGCCAGGAGAGTTCCCAGCAGAAGAAACATCGCTCCCATTACCGCGCCTCCCCGACGCCGCACCGATATATTCCGGGGGAATCTCAGGCGGCGAACAAAACGTTCCCCGTGTGGAGGGCTACATTAATAACACCTCTTGGAGATCAGGAAAGGGTCCCGGAATACGCCTCGATGATCCCCAGGGCTATTTCACGGGATGGACGATTTCATTCAGCGGCCGCCGGGTGCGCGACTCGACGGTTTCCAGCGGATAACCGACGGGAAGGAGCGCCACGGGCGTGAGCGCTTCGGGAAGATTCAAGGCGGTGGATACTTCCCGCTCGCGAAAGGCTCCCACCCACACGCTGGCCAACCCCAATGCGGTTGCGGCGAGCATGGCGTGCGTGCAGGCGATCGTCGCATCCTGCAGCGCGTAAAGCTTTTTACCACGTTCGGCGTATCGCACTTCCGAGCGGGCCGGGTTGGCACAAAAAACCAGAACCAGCGGAACGACGGAGAAGAATTCCATCCGAGGGGGCATGCTCGCCAGCCGCTCTCGCGCGATCGGATCCTTCACAAGATAGATTTCATACGCCTGTAGATTTCCTGCCGATGGTGCGGCGTTCGCCGCCTCCAAAATGGCGCGGATCTTTTCCTCTTCCACCGGCCGCCCGTCGAACACGCGGATCGACCGCCGGGTGCGAACCACTTCGAAAAATTCCATCGCGTTCTCCTTTCCCCCAATGGTTCTTCTCCCGCCGGCTGACGCGGAAGACGCTATCGGACCACCGTTTGCAGGACCAACCCCGCAAGAAAAAGAATTCCATACGCGCGGTTATGGTAAAAAGCGGAAGCGACAAACCACATCGGCCAGAAGGGCCTGGCCTCCTCCGGCGGTGACGCCGGCCGGGGATGCGAAAACATCCGCCAGACGGGAAGGCTGAAATAGAGCCCGAACACGACCAGCAGCATCACCCACGAAAAGTAACCCATCCAGACCAGAATGCCGACCAATAAATATTGGAACGCCACCAGAACCATCACCCCGATTCGCGAGACTCGTTCACCGAGGATCACCGGCAGGGTGTGGATGCCTTTGGCACCGTCGGCTTTAAGTTTGTCGATGTGCTTGCCGAAGATCACCGTGGTGGCACCAAACGCGCAGGGCAAACTGGCCAGCAGCACATTTGAGTTCCATTGACCGGTGACGGCAAAATATCCTCCGCCGACCATGAGCGGCCCCCAGACAAACAAGACGGCGAGCTCTCCCAGCCCGATATATTTCAACGGCCAGGTATAAAACAAAACGAATACGGCGCCGATTCCCATCAGGACCAGAATCGGCCATCCGCGAAGAACAGCCAGAGTTGATCCGCAACCCACCGCCACGGCGCCGGTTGCGGCGGCGTAAGCCAGCAACTGCCGCTTGGTGAGAAGCCCCTGCTGGACGGTCTGCGGTCCGTATTGGGTCCGAAAATAATTGTCCTCGTCCACCCCGCGCTGGAAATCCACCAAGTCGTTCAGGAGGTTATTGGTGGCATGCGCCATCACCAAACCGACCGTCAGGAGCAGCCACTCCGTCCAATGGAAGAGTCCGTCCCGCGCGGCGAGCAACCCGGCGACCGCGGCCGAAAGGAAGGTGAGAATAAGCACGGCCGCGCGCACGGCGATCAGCCAGCGGGAAACGATATCCAGTTTATCCCACTCCTCCCGGGTGATTTTGGGGATTACTTGCAGCGCGGTCAACCACATTTTCGGATTCATCGGGCTCCTTCAAGGACGGGAAATCATATCATCTTCTTCCGCGCGGGATGGAGCCCGCATCGTGAATCAATCCCGGGGTATTTCCAGTCTTTAAATTTGAAAGGAGGCGCGCAGAGTGGATGCGCGCCTCCGTCTTAATCTCCGGGATTCGGCCCTGGCGATCCTGCCAACATTGCACCGGTTTATTACTGTGTAACGCTCGCCTGGCCAACGCCCATGCTGATTGCGATCTTGATCTGAAATTTCGCCGTGTCATATCCCGGCGAGGTGTAGGATTGATTCCAAAAGCCGGATCCATTCGGGAGGTTGCAGGTACCGATCCCTGTTGTGCACTTAACCGAGATGGATGCGCCCGCGGGAACCGAGATTTCCGCCGCGCCGACCCCGATGCTGATCGTCACATCCAGGTCGCCGCCGGAGGGCAACACCAGCGAGAGATGTCCGGCGCCGACTTTTACGTCGACCGATGTCGGGCTCAGGTCCGCAAGATTGGCAATAATTTCCCCCGCCCCCATATTAAGACGGACATCGAGTGGGATTTTCCGCGCCAGGCTCAGATTCCACAGGAACTCGTCGCCCCGGGAGAAGACGTACGCCCGCGGCCAGTTGCTCTGGATGGAGACGACGGCTTTTCCATTGGACAGCTTGTGATCAGCCGTAACGCTGCCGCTGATCGTTTGTCCGAGCGTTCCTTCGATCACGCTTGCCGAGGCTGCCGGCAGCGACCCGACCTGGATTTTTCCCGCGCCCGGACTCAGATCATACTCCGCCGAGGAAGCTCCCTCCAGCAGGTAGCTGACCTTTTCGGAAGAGATCACCGTTCCGTGGGTCGGACCCGGCCCCATCAGGTAGATCCCGCCTAGGAGAAGCGCGATCAATATGACCAGGCCGGCCACGGCGCCCAGGAAGGACCGCCGCGCGACGAGGATATCCAGCCCGACCGCTATGACCAGCAGCGGCCAGAAGCGAAAGGCGATATCCCAGATGCTCCACTGGATCATTCCCAGTTGCTGGAGTAAAAGAACGATCCCCAAACCGATGAAAAGAAACGGGCCGAAGACGCTCAGGCCATGGTAACGCGGTTTTTCGTTCATGCCGTCACTCTCCCTTTCGCATTCCTCGGATGATTATGGCGACCCCGACCACGATGATGATCACCGGCCAGATCATCTGCCAGCCGAGCCAGGTGTTCAGCCAGACAATTCCAAGCGCCTCGCCCAGACGTTGAAGGAAGAGGAACGCGCCCAATAGGATCAGCGCCGCACCGAACCACAAACCCGCTTTCGGATTCGGTTTCTGCGCCGCCTCGCGGATATCCTCGCCCACTCCTCTCATCCGACCGGCGAACTGATCGCCCATATCCCCCGTGCCAAGTTCGGCAACGCCCTCCGCCGGAACCAGGATCCACAATGCGATATACAACAGGACTCCCCAGCCCGTCCCGAAGATCAGGAGGAGGAAGACCAGCCGGATGATCGTCGCGTCGAATCCCAGATACTTTCCCAAGCCCCCGCACACCCCGCCCAAATACCGGTCGGTTTTGCTTCGATACAATCTGCCGCTCATGAAATTCTCTCCTTGGTTATCGTATGTCCACGGATCCCACGCCCGTTTCGATCCGGATATCGGCCGAATTTTCCGCGCGGTCGTAATCCGCCGATTGATATCCGTTCCCGCTGCGCGGGAAACGATTTTGATCGATGGAGATTCCCGCCAGGCCGCTCTCGACAAAAATCCGCGCAGCTACGCCGTCGGGAACGCGCAGCACGACCGACGCCGCGCCGGAGGCCACCTTCACGCTGGTCTTGCCGGCCCGAGCCGGAAGAGTCATCTCCGAGGAGGAAGCACCGGTCTTGAGCGAGATCTCTTCCGCCTTCAGGGCGCTGAAATCGATTTGAGATTCTCCCGCCCCGGTTTCCAGATCCAGTCTCATCGGGACGGATTCGTTCAGGCGGACGTCCCACAGGATCGGATTCCAAGGCCCGAAAATCCACGGGCCCCCGAAATTCATCCACATCCCCTGCGGAACGTTCATGCTCACATCCAGCGTGTCGCCGTGTCGGTTTTCGGTATGCTCCAAACCGCCCGAGAATGACCCCGCGGCAACTTCGTTCGGGCCGGCTCCGCCGCGGATCATCAGCCGTCCAGCGCCATGCCGGATGTGCAGTCGGACGCGCGACGCGCCCTGCAAGGGGATCGTCACCTGCTCCGTCTCCACCACTTTGGAACGGAGTTGCGATCCTACGAGAAACCATGCGCCGATGAAGATCAGTGCAGCCGGCCACAAGTAGGGCCAGACGCTCACGCCAAATACATTGCCCACCATCAGCGCTGCACCGACGAGGATAATCAGACTGCCCCAGAAAATCGCGCCGTATCTCATGAAGTACCTCCCGTCTGGCCGCCCGACGGACCGCCGCGGTGGAGAAGCGGTTGCACCAGGAACAGCAGTCCGATGACGATCAGCAACGCCGGCCAATACATGCCGAGCATGGTGAACCCGCCAAAGGCCGAGCCGAAAATCAGAAACGCGACGAGGCTGAACGCGATCGGTCCCAGCGCGTCGGAAAGACCTTTGAGCGGCCGGCCCAACATCGACTCATTTAGAAAAATGCCCACGCCCACGAAGGCCGGGATCAGCGTCCAGGCATAAGCCCAGGTCTGGTATCCGGCGCCGAGCGCGGTTTGCCAGTAGAAGATGCCGCCGATGCCGGCCAGGATGCAGACGGGGATGATCATTCCCGTCGCGCCGGCGGCGATACCGATCATCGCCAGGATCAGCGCCACGCCGAACAGGACCAACGCCGGAGCGTTCTCCCCGTTGAAAATATCGCGCAGCCCGGGGACGATTTGAAGGACCAGGAAGATGATGCCCAGCAGAATGAGCGCCAGGCCGGTGCGCAAACTGGATCTGGTTGGAGAATTCATGGAAAAACCTCCTCAAGGCATAAATTTGGCAGCGGCAACCCGTTACACGAGTCTTCTCTACAGTATCATATACGCCAGGATTTTGGGAGCGTTTTTTCAAATAATGAGCGGCCAATTTCGTGCCGAAAGACGGGCTTTTTCGTGGCGACCTAATAATTAGACCGACTATATCGGAGTTTGTTTCGTTTATCGTATCGGTCGGGAGATTTCTGGATTTTTTCAATATATACTCTGGTTAATTTATTATTATAGGGATGAATATGGATATTTTCAGGTCGTGTGCTATTTTTTCCTAAGATTCGCGCCACATCCCATCCCTCCTCACCAACCCTCCCCCTTTCCCGGGATACTGGAAGGAGGGAAAGGACAAGGAAAGGGAGGATGGGATGGAACAGAAGCAAAAGAGGAGAATGGGTTCTAGATTATTCCGGCCCCGTTTGCCGGCCGGCCGGAGAATATCTCGGGCTGGATTCCGGTGGCGCGGAAATATTTTTCCTTTAAAAGCTCCGTGAACTCGCCGGCTTTATCCCGCTGAACCAGCTGGATGGTGCAGCCGCCGAACCCCGCACCGGTAAGCCGCGCCCCATAGCATCCGGGGATGGACCGAGCGGCCTCCACCATCGCGTCCAATTCCGGGACGCTGACCTGGTAGAGATCGCGCAGGCTGGCATGGCCCTCGTTCATCAATTTTCCGGCTTGGACCAGATCGCCCCGCCGCAGGGCCTCCGCCATCTGCAACGTGCGCGCGCATTCCGTAACGACATGCCAGGCGCGCATGCGGACTTCCTTCGGAAGCCGGCTCTCTTCCGCCCGAAGCATCTCAGGCGTTACATCGCGCAGCGCGCGCACCTGCGGGTACTTTTCCGAAAGGATCGCCACCGCCTGTTCACATTGCTCCCGCCGCCGGTTGTACCCTCCATCGTCGAGCTGGTGCCGCACGCGCGTATCCGCGATGACCAGAGCGGATTCGCCCGGAAGCGGAACCTCCTCGAACTCAAGCGTTCGGCAGTCCAATAACAGCGCGCAGCCTTCCTTCCCATGCAGGGAAGCGAACTGGTCCATCAGCCCGCAACGGACCCCCGTGAATGCGTGTTCGGCTTGTTGGCACGCCTGCGCCAGATCCATCCGGGAGGCGCTCCACCCGCCCGTCGATTGAAACGCAACCGCAAAGGCCACCTCCAGCGCCGCCGAGGAACTTAATCCTGAACCGATTGGCACCGTTGAAGAGAAGACCCCGCGCAATCCGGAGATTTTCCGGCCCGAGCGCGCGAGCACCCACGCCACACCCGCCGGGTACCTCGCCCAGTCGGGGAACGCGTGCGACTGTTCCGCTGCCTCCCGTTCCGGAGAGGGGAGCGGTAGGGATATGCCCTCCGAAATATCCAGCGCGCTGATTTCCAGTTTCGATTCCGGCAGCGGACCAAACGCGAGGAACACTGCCCGCTCGATGGCCGCCGGGAACACCCAGCCTTCATTAAAATCCGTATGTTCGCCGATCAGGTTGACCCGCCCCGGAGCGCGCGCGATTCCGAACGGCAACTCATGGAATCGCTCCTCGAATGCCGCCCGCACTTCTTTCAGAGATTGCTCGTAGGTTTTCATGGTTCTTCGTCCTCTTCCAGCAGGAACTCATCCTCCATCAATCGAATGCGGAGCGTTTTCGAACCTGGATGCGAGACGAGGTACACCGGCCCGTCCAACCGCGTGATCACACTCCGTTCGCGGGAGGCCAAGGCGGCAATTTTTTTTGCTGCGTCCGCGCTCCGGGCGATCAGGACCTGTTCCGAGCGCAGCGATACTTCCGCACCCTGGCGTTCCCAGCGGCGGATGGCGCCCGCCAGCCCGCCGGGAACGTTGCCGACAAGGTTTTCCAGGAGCGGCAGGATGTGCGCGCTGCGCACTCCCTGCCCGCGGGCCCGCTCCAGCGCACGCGGTGAAAATCCGTAGCGGTATGCACCGGCTTTGAGGCCAAGCCAATCGGTGCAGCGCGCGAGCTGGTAACGGAGTAGCAGTGGAGTTCCCGGCATAACCAGAATCGATCCTTCGGGGCGGATTCGCGCCCGGATTTCGGCGGACTTTCCGGATGGTTTTTCTTCATCCCATAATGCTTCCGCCAGGGCCGTAAGGCGAAAAGCTTTCGAATCCACCGCCGGCGCTCGTTCCACCGCCCCCAGCCATGCGAGCGGCCCGGCGAAATAGTACCGTGCGAGTGCGCCCTCCACCCGGTCCCAGGATTCGATCCCGCGCAGGAACTCGCCCGATTTATTTCGCAACGGCCAGACATCGAATTCCGACGCCGGCCGGAGGAACTCCAAATGCGTGAAGCGAATCGCCTCCAGCGCAGAGTCGATCGTAATCCATTCCCCGCGCGGAAATCCGCGGACAGCCTCGAGGAATTTCCTGCGGGCGCGCAAGGGATCGTTCGGCCAGCCATCTTCGGAAACGAGACCGCCCATGCGCTCCAGGTCGTTCCACCCCTGAGAGTCCCGCCAGCCCCTGAGCAGCGCGCAGGTCGCATCTTCCGCGCCGCGTTCGAGAAACGCGCGCGCGAGTTCCGGATCCGGTGCAAGCGGATCCCCGCGAATCATCCCCTGCTCTTTCAGCAGGTGGGTCAGAAGCGCAATGCCGGCTTTTTCTCTTCCGTGCAGGAGGAGCGGTTGAGCTGGATTCCACCGCTCGATCGGGCGTCGCTCCGGTTGCGGCCAATTGCGCATGTAAGCCAGGATGGTGCAGGCATCTTCGGCCGCCCGGGATTCCGCGCGATAGATTAGCTCGTGGCGCGCCGGTTGATAAGAGAGCAGGTTCGCATAGGATGCAGTGTCTTCTGCGCCGGCGGGGATCAGCGCCTCCAGATCGCCGGGCAGGAAGAGATACTCCTGCACGTCGCTTCCGGCGCGGATGAACGCCCGCCCGAGCCAGCCGGAATACCACAACCGCTCGGAAATGGATACCGGATTAACCCAGGGTTGTTCGCGCTGCCGGCGGGCCGCACCCATCGAACGGATCTCGCCGTAACGGTAAAAAAATTCCGCAACCGGAATTTTTCCACCCGCCCTGCGCAGTGCGGCGAGGGCCGCGCGGGCTTCCATCGGAAGCTCCCGGTACCGCTCAGCCACCCGTCCTGGATCGAGAATTGCGAGGATCAAATCCGCCAGCGGATCGCGCGCGGAGGCGGGATACTCCACGCCCCAAGCCTGCGCCACTACACGCCAGTGGTCTGCGCCTTCGTCCTGGAGAGCATGCAACAGCGTGAGCATGCTTACACGATCACCTGCAACGCGTGTGGGAGGATTTCGACCGACACTTCGCGGACGTCGGCGGCATAGGGGGCGAACATCTCGCCGTCGGCCTCGATCGGCAGCGCCATATCGGCTCGCAGGCTGATCTTTTGGAACCGACCGAGATGCGCCTCCGGAAAGCGTCCTTGGGTTCCCTGCATCACTTCGGGGATCAGACGAATCATGCGCAACCTGGAAATGGGATCGACCAGCAGGTAGTCGAGCCAGCCATCGTCCATCTGGGCGTCCGGCGTGGTGCGGAATCCGCCCCCCTCGCGCGTGCCGTTGCCCAGCGTCAACATCAGGAAGCCGCCGGTGGTTTTCTTCCCATCGATTTCGAGTTCCATCTTCGGCCGTTCATACCGGAGAAGAATCGTCAGCAGGGTGGCCCCGAAGTACATCCAGAATCCGTGCAGGACGGGGATGCTGCGGGAATGGATATTGATCGCGGCGTCAAATCCGATCCCCAGGACATTGCACCAATATTCCGTCCGGCCGGAAGCGTCCATCACCTTGCCGACGTCGATCGCTTTGGTTTCTCCGCTATGGAAAACCCGCTGCAGGGCGGCGGAAGGATTCCGCAAAACGCCCACTCCTCCGGCAAAATCGTTGCCCGATCCGATCGGGATAACCCCCAGCCGCGGCCGGCGGGATGGATCCACCTGCATCAAACCATTT
>Ga0187886_1001241_pt1 | contig 24216 bp, 19 predicted proteins | sample June2016WEW_20_1_FD_133001 | JGI IMG/M metagenome (GOLD analysis project Ga0187886, IMG submission 133001) | Peatland microbial communities from SPRUCE experiment site at the Marcell Experimental Forest, Minnesota, USA - June2016WEW_20_150 | ecosystem: Environmental > Terrestrial > Soil >... | reverse complement strand
GAGATAAAAATGAGAGATTTTTTGCAAAAAGTGTATCCGAAATAATTAAGATAGACCATTTTTCGGATGGTGAACCTACCGCCCTTGTGCGGGCACTCTGCTTCTTCCTGTAATGTTGTTTTTGTAATCCGATCCATCTTTACAATGTTTCAGCTGGTATTCATTGAAACACTTCTGGTAAGATAATCATCACTTAACCGGAGAATCATTCGATGGCCGTCAAGGACACACAACACAGGAGAGGTGATCATGGAAATCGTCACAGATAAACCCGTTGATCCGGCTACGATGTTTGAAAGAATTCGGAAATCTGAGGCGGGATCCGTTCTGCTTCATTATGCCGTTGTCAAAGACCAAGCCGTAGGTCAGGTCTCGGCAGGCATCGAATTTGAGAAAACCGGGGATACAGAGGGAGAGTTGCGTGCCATTGCAGCAGACATTAAACAACGCTGGAAGATCGAGGACGTGCTGTTGGTTCGGAGGATTGGCATATTGAATGTCGGTGACATCATTTCACTGATTGCTGTGAGTTCCCCGGCAAGCACTGATGCATTCGATGCCTGCCGCCATGGGTTGGAAAGGTTAAAGAAAATGTCCAGTCTGAAAAAAACCGAAAGGTTTGTTGGCAAGCAGAGGACATAACGTCATAGTAAGCCCCACAATTTTCAACCTCTTGCATGGATCATGTGGCGCAATGACATGGATACTTTATATCCACCTGGATACCTTATCTGTGTTATAAGTATCCACTTTTCGCATGAAACGTAACCCTTTTCAGCCATTTAAATTGAGTCAATATATAAATAAACGATTTATTTCAATTAGTTACAATTGTGCGGGCTCTCTTGGCATTTGTCTTGCAATGTTATATTAAAAGGCGTGACCATTCGTTGAGGACTGGTGTTTTGCCATAGTCACTTTTTACGAATGGTGTAGGAGTTTTCCATGTTTCACAAAAAAAGACTGTTCATCCTTATTCCGACGCTGCTGCTAATACCCCTTCTGTTGGGAACGATTCCTCTCAAGCTGATGAACAAGCTGGCGCACGGTGGACCTCTTGCGCATAATCAAAACAAGCAAGCATGTACCAACAAGAACTGTTCCTCCCATTCCCTTACCTCACAAAACAACTTTGATACTGCTACCTTGAATGCACCATCTTCAGATCACCATGTATCGTATTCACCAAAGGTATTGAATACGGTATCTGAATTATTTCATTCCGATATTCTCTTCACATCCATTCCCCTCCGCTGTTAATTTTCACCTCTTCAACTCGTCTTTTCAATAAATGCGGTAAATTCATTTGCCTGCGGAATTCTACCGTATGCCTTTTCCTCAAAGATCGAGATAAACACATTGATTATGACGAACCTGACACGGAAGCAGGTTATAAACATGAAAAAATTGGTAGTGGTAATGGATATCTAAGTGGTGGCCCTGGTGCGGGCATGAGAGGTAACTGATAAAAAATGGAGGTGTTCCTGATGATCAGGAAATCCAGCTTATGTATCAAAATTATAATCGTGGTTGTTTTCACGGTTTTTTTCTTCATCTGTGCCGGTGCAACTCATGCTGGCGATGTGAAGCCCCTCACCCTTGGCGAGTGCCTCGAAATTGCTCTGCAGAAAAGTCCTCTCATCAAGTCCTCCGAGCTTGATATCGAAGCGTCGAAAGAAGCTCTCAAGGGATCGAGAGGGGCGCAGTTTCCAAAGCTTGATCTGAACGCCTCATATCTGCGCGAAAATCGTCCGTTCCCTTATATCCAGACGGAAGGCACAACAGTGCCTGCCATAACCAGTCAGGATATTTACGCGTGGGCCTTTGCTCTCAGGATGCCTATCTACCAGGGCGGAAGATTATCGGGTCAGGTCAAAATTTCCGAGATTGAGAATACAATTCAGAATTCAAGAAGCGACTTCACACGTCAGGACGTCATCAGCAATGTCACAAACGCCTTTAATAAAGTCCTTCAACTCAAGGAATTGAAAAGAGCGAACGAAAAGTCCGTCGAGGCGCTGGATAGCCAGAGGAAGAACTCCGAACTTCTCATGAAAGCAGGAAGGACGCCTAAAGTGGAACACCTGAGAATAGAGGTCCAATTTGCATCGGAAAAGCAAAATCTGATTAGGACCGAGGAAGCCAGCAACCGGGCGAGATACAATCTTGCCTATTTCATGGGAGTGGACGGAAGAGAATTGCCCGATGTCGTGGGGAACATCACGGCAGACGAAAAGGTAGAATCAACTAAAATCGAAGACCTCATAAAAAATCGCCCGGATATAATTGCAGCCATGCAGAAAGTGGAACAGGCAAAAACCAGGGTTGAAGTTGCTCAAGGAAGGAGAACGCCCTCCTTGGACGTCGTTGGGAGCTACGGCCAGAAGTCCGGCGCCGCCGTCGATGAGAGGAAGACGGTGTGGGAAGCCGGTCTGGTTGCCTCCATCAACGTCTTCGATGCCGGAATCATTTCATCGGACATCGCCCGCGAGCGGACTTGGCAGCGCAGGACCGAAGAAGAACTTCGTCAGACGTATCTGAAGGCGCGTCTTGAGGTTGACAACGCCCTGTCGCTGCTTAAAGAAGCGGAAGCGAAACTCATCGTGTCAGAAAAAGCGGTGGCCCAGGCGGAAGAGTCCATGAGAATCGAAGATCTCAAATACAGGGCGGGCGCCGGCACGATCACGGACATGCTTCTGGCGGAATCAGCTCAAAGCCTTGCCCAGGCTAATTACTACCAGGCGCTTTATGACTACAATGCCGCCATAACTGAATTCAAACGGGCAACCGGAACGATTGAGGTGAAGAAGTGAAAAAAAAGATAATTGCAATCGTGGTGGCCGTCCTCCTTATCGCTGTGGGAATATGGGTTGTTGTCAAGAAGAAGGAATCCATATCGACGACACCAACCATGGCCTCCTATCCGCTGCCCGTTGAGGTGGCGGAGGCAAAAGAGGGAAGCATATTCATGTCGTCTCACTATCTTGGTACCATTGTCCCTCTCAGCTTTGCCGACATATCGCCAAGAATTACGGGGAACATTCTTTCCGTAGCCGTGAGAGAAGGCGATCGTGTAAAGAATGGTCAGGTCCTTGTTACCATCGACGAGAGGGCATTGAAAGAAAGGGAGAATGCCCAGGCGCTTGACGTAGCGGGAACAGAATCACAGTTGGCGGGAACCAGAAGTGTCTATGAGGCCCAGCAGGCTGTCTATGAACGGGATCAGATGCTTTACAAGGAAGGCGCAATTTCCCTTGAAGCCCTCCAGAGATCGAAGGCACAAAGGGATTCAGCCTATGCACAGGTGAAAAGTGTTGAAGAGAAAGTTAAAGCGCTGAGAAACATCGCTCAGTCTGCTTCCGTCGAGACATCCTATTCGCGGCTCCATTCCCCCATGGATGGTGTCGTGACAAGAAGGCTCCAGGAGCCCGGTGATCTCGCCATTCCAGGAAAACCGGTTCTCAAGGTTGAAGGTACATCAAACTTTAAAGTCGTCGTCCAGGTCCCCGAGGTGAATATGCCCCTTATGAAAAAAGGAGGTCGGGTCACTTTCTCCAACGGTAGCAGCTGGACCGAGTCATATATCAGCCGTATCTATCCTGCTATTGCGGCAGGCACCCTCGGGACCATAGAAATTGAAGTTGCCAGCCGGCCCTTCAAGATTGTGTCAGGCGGCACGGTCGGCGTTGATGTCATAACTGGAAAAACAGATAAAGGCATCGTCTTACCGCTTAACTCGCTCCTCGAAACTCAGAAAGGCACCTTCATTTTTAAGGCTGAGAAAACCGAAGAGGGAAAACCAGCAAAGGTTAAAGTGATTGCGGTCCAGGTTCTTGGTAAGAACAACGAGAGTGCCTGCATGAAGGGGAATATCAGCGTCGCGGAAAGCGTCATTACCGGTGACGAAGGGAAACTTTTGAGGCTTTCGGACGGCATGGCCGTACTTCCATCAAGACCTTCGGGAGCCGGAAAATGAATTTCACCGCGAAATATCTTAAAAGACCATATCTCATCACATCGCTCATCTTCCTTGTTGCCATTGTCGGTATTCTGGGCTTCCTAAAAATGCCGATTAATCTTTTCCCGGATACGGACTATCCGCAAATCACTGTGCTGACTTTCTATCCAGGCGCTTCCGCTAAAGACGTTGAAGACAAAGTCACGCGGATCATTGAGAAAGAGCTGAACACGATTGATCTGGTCAGAAAAGTATCCTCTTCCGTCAAGGACGAAATTACTGCCGTAACGGCTGAATTTGAGTACGACAAAGGCCTCGATGCTGCGGCTACAGATGTGGCAAACGCTCTGAGAAAGGTCGAGGGTCAGTTGCCTGCAGACATAAGGCCTCCGCAGATTTTCAAGATCAGCACGGCCACGCAGCCCACGATGACCCTCTCTCTGACGCCCAAGGAAAACGCTCCCTACGACCTCGCAAAGATAAGGCAGCTTGCCGATAACGACATCAAAGAGGACCTCCTGAGAATCCCGAATGTAGCCAACGTGGAGGTATTCGGCGGCTATATTCCGGAACTTCTAATTTCCATAAGGCCCGATTCTCTCAACAGCAACAGCATCAGCCTCACCCAGGTTCTGTCGGCAATCGCCAGTCAGAATATCAATATTCCCAACGGATTGATCATCAGAACCAGAGACCAGTACATTCTGAAGACTCAGGGCGAGTTGACCAGGATCGAAGGAGCAGAAAATATTATCGTGGGACATATCGGGAATGGAGATATCCGGCTTAAGGATATTGCGGAGATCAAACCCGCCTACCAGGAAAGGCAGTCCCTTTATCACGGGAACGGTAAACCGGCCATAGGCGTAAACATCCTCAGGTCACACGAGGGAAACAGCATTGACACCATCCGGTCTGTTGAGAAAGCGCTTCCCTCTCTCAAGATAAAATATTCCATGATCAACTTCGACATATCGGACACCCAAAAGGATCTGATAGAGAAAGGCGTCGGCAACATGATCGATGCCCTTCGGGACGCCATCATCATGACTGTGATTGTCATCTTCCTCTTTCTCGCGGACTTGCGGGGGATGATCATCGCCGCTGTTTCTATCCCTTTTACCTACCTACTCACTTTTGCCGTCATGTTCGTGATTGGCTCGGAGTTCAACATGATCACTTTCACGGCGGTCATCGTTGCCGTGGGAATTCTGCTCGATGATGCCATTGTGGTGATTGAAAATATCGAGCGGCGTTATCATGCCGGAGAAGACCTCAAGACCGCCGTATTCGGTGGCACGGATGAGGTCATGCTGGCTATTTTCTCCGGCACCTATGCGACCATCATGGTCCTCCTGCCTATCATTTTCATCGGCGGCTACGTTCAGACGGTCTTGCGTCCATTAGCCGTGACCCTCACCATCGCCCTTATAGCTTCCTATATCGTATCCGTAACGGTCATTCCCCTTTTTGCCCCTCTCATCCTGCGTGCCGAATCCCGAAAGAACAGGATTGAAAAGACCGTGCAGCTCTTCGACAGATACATTGTTTCTCCCCTCAGAGACTTCTACGTCGGTCTTCTTGACACGGCGCTAAGGCACAGACTGCTCTTTATTCTTGTCGCCGCTGTGATCCTTTACATAACCGTCGAGGAGATGTCTCTTATAGGAAGATCCCTCGCGCCGCCCATGGACATGGGAATCGTGAAAATGGCATTTGAGACGGATTCGAACACATCCCTTGAAAGAACCGAAGAAATACTGAATCAGATGGAATCTGTTATCGTGAAGACCTCGGGGGTCGAACGGATATCGACAACCGTCGGCTCCGAACCAGGTGTCATCAGCTTTGGAAGCGGCAGGGTTCCACAGCAGGGAATCATGACAATTAATCTTGTGGACAGGTTCCACAGGAAGGATTCCATCTGGCAGATCGAGGACCGGTTTAGAAATGAGTTCCAAATGATCGCGGGGCTTAAGAACGCCAACGTTTACGATTACGGTGCAACTGCCATCGCATCGATAAAGGCTTCTGTTGACGTTATGATCAGCGGCCCGGATGCCGCTATTCTGGATTCTATCGGCAGAGACGCGATGGAAAGATTAAAAAAAGTCCGCGGATTGACCAGCATGGCGAGAAACTGGACATTTGACAAGAAGGAGATTGTTTACCAGGTCGATATATCCAAAGCCGGCATCTATGGAATGTCTCCTGTCACAATCTCTCAGCAGATTGCAGCAGCAGTGCGGGGCGGTGCGTCATCGGTCTTCAGGGTACCCGGGCAGGACGGTTATTTTATAAGAGCTCAGTATGCTCCCCATTACAGGGACAGCGTATCATCCGTCGAATCCATGCTTATTCAAACTCCGAAGGGGGCCGTACCAGTCAAAGAGCTTGGAACCATGGGGACAGTAAAGACGCAGACATCCATCACAAGACAGTATCTCCAGCCCACGCTGGACATCTATGCATACCGCAGCACCGCGGCCATATCGCAAATCCAGGGTGGAGTCGAGAAAGCGCTGAAGGATATCAAATTACCGCAGGGATACACCGTATCCCACGAAGGCGATGTGAAAACGATGCGGGAATCCTTCGACAGGCTGACTTCCGCTCTGATCATCGGTCTTATTCTTTTATATTTTTCTCTCGTCCCCGCCTTTAAATCGTGGATTCATCCTCTGACCATCATGTCCGCAATCCCTCTCTCACTCATAGGAGCCGTCTGGTCAATGCTGATCATCGGGAAGCAGCAGTCACAGATCGCCTTTATGGGAATGATCCTGCTTTGCGGGCTAGTGGTGAAGAATTCCATCCTGCTTATTGATTTCATCGAGGAGGCAAGGGCAAGAGGCGAAAGCCTGACAGAGGCCATCAAGGGAAGCGTCAGGGTGAGAACAAGGCCCATCCTCATGACCGCCGTGGGGACAAGCGTCGGCATGCTGCCCATCGCCCTCGAATGGGCCATCGGTCTTGAGAGGCTTTCACCCCTTGCGATTGTAGCGATCGGAGGGTTGATGGTCTCCACGTTCCTCACGCTCATCTACGTGCCGATCCTGTACAGCCTCTTTGACAATATGAAAGACAAAGTACTTGAAATACTATCCCGAACATATAGAAACACAGAAAAACTAAGCAAATAAAAGGAGGTTGATATGGCCTGAGGTACTTGTCTTTCACAGCGGAAATCCTGCCTGAATGTCCCGCAAAAAGGCTATAGGCGTAGCTGCCTAAAATCCACAATTTAGCGACAATGAAAATTATTCAAGATTTCTCTTGTTAATGATCACCTCTATCAAGAACCCAAATACAATTGTAAAGTCTACCTGCATAACAATAGATTGCCAAATAAAATTGGTGCTCCGGTGGAATCTGCCCAATTTGCCTAAGAATCCCTTCAGACATGCGCAATCTCCCAAATCGACGACTCTTCCCGTACAACAATGAGGAACGATGAGCCACTGACACCGTCTCTACTTGAATCACCGCCTGTTTCCACACAATATACTGTTACACTGACATTTTCTGCATTACGATATCGAAATAAAAACTCCTTGACATAGTTGTTTAGGTATGCTCTTAATTAATTAAGGAATATGGAATACAAATACGGAAAGAATGACGATGGAACCTGTCCAGATTTTCAAAACCCTGGCGGATGAGACGCGGTTCAAGCTGATCAAGCTGCTGCTGACCCATGACCTTTGCGTGGGGGCCCTGGCAAAGCATCTGAGCATCTCCGAAGCGGCCGTTTCCCAACATTTGAAATTTTTGCGGGAAGTGGGATTGGTCAGGGGGGACAAGCGGGGCTATTGGACCCATTACACGGTGGAAAAAGAGAAGTTGCACGAGCTGGCCGGACTTCTCAGAGAATTGACCGATCTGCAGCCATGTCCCGAAAGCTTTTGTATCAAAAAACTAAACAATAAAATCGATTGTCACAAGGAGGAAGAAAAAATGTGCAACTGCAAGTGTCAGTATCCGGAGAAGTTGAAAGGAAAACCCGAGGAGTGCACCCTTGAGCAGATCAAGGAATGCCACGGGGACACGGAACATCCTTGCGTGGACAAAAACAAAAAGAAAAAAGAGTAGCGGGAATGTGCGGCACATGGATGGTCCGGCGGTTGCCCACCGGACCCCAAGGCATGGCGACTTGACGATCTTGGAAAGGACCTCATCCTCCGTTCACAAAGGGAGATTGATTCATGGCTAAGACGGCGACGATTCGAGGGTTGTTTTTGTCCTTTTTCCGGCTCGGACTGACAGCATTCGGCGGTCCTGCAATGGTGGCACATATAAAAGAACTCTCTACCAGACGCCACCAATGGCTGGATGAGACTGATTTTAAAAATGGTGTTGCCCTCTGCCAGTCCATACCGGGGGCCATAGCCATGCAAGTGGCCGCGTATGTCGGGCTCAAGGTGCGGGGAATCTCCGGGGCATTGGCTGCCTATATAGGTTTCGGATTACCGGCCTTTATTTTCATGGTGATTTTCTCGGTTCTATATGCCCGATTCAACAACCTCCCGAAGTTCATCTCCTTGTTTAATGGCCTGCAGGTGATCGTCGTTGCCATCATTTTTAACGCAACCTATTCCTTTGGCAGGAACATCGCAAACAATTACAAAAGCCTTATCGTTGCTCTTTTATCGGCCATCTTATTCTGGTTCGGTATAAGCCCTTTTATAGTCATCATTGGGGCTGGCATCCTCGGCATAGTCCTTTTAAAAACATCCGCAAGTACAGTAGTCAATTTCGAAAAAAAAGTAACACAATGGGATGTCATACAAATTATCAGTCTCTTGGTCATTTTTCTTATCTGCTTTGTCGGGCTTTATTTACTAAGCGCTACGCTCTTTAATCTCACTGCCGTCATGCTCAAAATAGATCTCTTCGCCTTCGGAGGAGGTTTTGCGTCTCTTCCGCTCATGCTTCACGAGGTTGTCATTAACAGGGGATGGCTAGACAGCAAGACCTTTATGGACGGAATAGCACTCGGTCAGGTAACACCCGGCCCCATTATTATTACGGCAACATTTGTGGGATATCTGGTTTATGGGCTCTCGGGTGCACTTGTGGCAACAATCGCTATATTCACGCCTTCATTCTTTATGGTGATCACAGTCGCGCCTTTTTTTGATCGGCTGAAGAATTCAGTATATTTTATGAAAGCTATAGACGGAATCTTCGCATCCTTCGTAGGACTGCTATTATATGTTTGCATCAAATTCACAATGACTGTCCCTTGGGACGTTATAAGGATTATTCTGGGACTCGTGGCATTAGCCGCTTTGCTTCGCAAGGTGGACATCATTTATATAGTGCCAATAGGGGCCGTTATTTCTGTAATCGTTTTGTAAGATAATTTAAATCTTCCAGTATTTCTAATGGTAATCGTTAGGTCTCATGGGTAATCGATTCTGAGGATAAGTAGGTGTAGCCTGCGATTCCGCCGGATGCGAGATCTTGAAAAATCGGCAATCGGATTTTTTGTTTATTCCTCCGTGTAATAAAGCATGCGGTTGTTTTGGCGAGTATGCACTCTTTCAATCCAAAATCAATGACGATCACCTTTATCGCGACCCCGAATACTCCTGGGACGCTTATATCCAGGCTTAATCCTGAAAGGAAAACAGGATGATGTGGGAAGGTGCGCCCGGATTATGCCTGAAAATGCCCACTGCACCTGGTAATACCAGCAAAATACATCAACGCACCCTTTTAAATGACCCGCGAGAAACTCTCACAGGCATACTTGTGGAAATCGACAGCGATACCTGCCATATTTTGTAAGGAAATTGACTTGACATAGAAGAAGAATTTCTTTTATGCTTTTCCAACAAAAAAGGGATTTCTTATCAATTTTAATATTTCACGTAAACGACAATCTAAGTACACTGGTTCATAAATTCGGTTACGTATTTTATGCCACAGTTCGGAAATTTCCATGTACTATTGTCATTTCGGTGAGCCGAAGCCCTGAGCAGCGAGAAATCTTAGTAGGGGGGAAACTAAAAGATATCTCCCTTCGGTCGATATGACACCTTAATAATGAAATGATGTACTAAGTCTGAGAAAGGGAAATATCCATTTAGCAGACAGGAATTATGGTCAATCAGATGAAAGTGGATGTCGTTCTGGAATTGATGGATGGAAGAAGCCTTGAAGCAGTGCTTGCCCGTCCGTTCATTCCGGAAGAAAATGAAATCAGGATAATGTTGGCAAAGGGTGGCAATGTTCATACCTATCTCCTTTCCAAGGTTTGTTGTGTCCTCATGGTACCGAATGCACAGCAGATGATGTTTTACGGCAAGGAGCACTACTCAGAGGAAGTGATCACGACTACCGACAAACATTTTCACGTCGCTATTCTCAAAGACCTAAAGGCACGTAATGGTTTTTACGGGCTTTACAAGGACATCCGGAGTCCTTTCAAACTTATTTTCTTTACCAATAACGGTATCAAGTTACGCAAGCAAGGAAGTCTTGTGGGTGAAATCCTACAGGATAAGGGATTAGTCACCCACCATTCCATTAATGAGGCCCTTGAAGAACAGAGGAAACTGCGGGAGCGTCGGTTAGGCGATATCATTTCCGAAGAGCATGATTTGCACCCGAAAATCATCGAGAACGTAATTGAAACCGCCTATAAGGAGGGAAAGGTAACACCCCGGATGAAAATCGGGGACATCCTGATCAATGCCGGCCTGGTCACGGGAGAACAAGTTGCGGACGCCCTGGCCAGTCAGGATTTCGGTAAAAGGAAAAAGATCGGAACATTGCTGATCGACAAGGGCTTGATAACCGAAGAACAACTCCTCATGGTGCTTGCATTGAAGTTCCGCCTTCGTTTCGTTGACATCGAGAAAGAAGTCCCTAAAAAAGAAGCCTTGGATGCTATACCGGCTTACGTAGTGTACGGTTTAAGAGTGTTTCCGTTGGATGACGACGGGAAACACCTCGTCGTTGCAACATCGGAACCTACCGATCACACTCTCCCGGAATCCCTGCGCTTCTACACGAAACGATGGATCGAAATGGTCGTTTCATCACCCCGGCAAATCTCCAGGGCAATTCTCAAATACTATCCCCAAAAGGAATACGGGGTTGACGATATCCTTCACGGAATGTCCGTAGATGAACTCGTAGTTGAACCGGATGCGGAAATAAGCGATATAGACACAAGTGTAAGCGAGTCGGACTCCAACATAGTGATGCTCGTCAATAAAATCCTCCTGGATGGCTACAGCAAGGGAGCTTCGGATATTCATTTTGAGCCTGCTTTAAGGGCTCAACCATTTCAGGTAAGATACCGTATTGATGGCACGTGTCGTCTCGCCCATCAATTTCCCGCCGGGTATAAGAGAGCAATTATTTCGCGGTTAAAGATCATGTCCAACCTTGATATATCAGAATGCGGGAGGCCTCAGAGCGGCAAGATCCTGGTTTGGCAACAAAACAAGCAAATTGAATACCGGGTGGAAGTTTCACCTACTGTCGGCGGCAATGAAGACGCCGTTTTGAGGATATTAACATCCGCCGAACCTCTTCCCCTGGAAGACATGGGTTTTTCCGCAAACAATATGGCAGCCTTCAGGAGGTTTCTAACTCAAGCTTATGGCATTATTCTCTGTGTCGGTCCCACAGGTTCTGGTAAAACGACCACTCTGCATGCGGCGTTGAAATTTCTCAATACACCGGAAGTCAAGATATGGACAGTGGAGGACCCGGTTGAAATTACCCAATGGGGGTTAAGACAGGTCCAAGTGCATTTGAAAATCGGCTTGACCTTCCAGGAGGCTCTCAGCTCCTTTCTGCGGTCTGACCCTGATGTTATCATGGTAGGAGAAATGCGCGACACGGAAACGGCAAGAATAGCCATTGAGGCATCACTCACAGGTCATTTAGTACTCAGTACGCTCCACACAAACAGTGCGCCGGAAACTGTCGTCCGTCTCATTGAAATGGGCATGGACCCCTTTAATTTTGCCGACTCACTCCTGGGCGTACTGGCTCAACGTCTTGCCCGACGTCTGTGTGAAAAATGCAAAGAACCCTACCATCCTGACAAAGAAGAATATGATGAACTTGCGACAATATACGACCAGAAATGGTTCCTCGAACACAATGTTAATTTGTATTCTAATGACCTCACCCTGATGAAAAAAGTCGGCTGCCATGCATGCAATAACAGCGGATATAAAGGACGAGCTACTATTCACGAATTGCTTGTAAACACGGAAAGTATAAAGCAATTAATCCGTCATAGAGCCGCGTTGGATGAAATACGAACAATGGCTATGAAGGAAGGTATGAGAACCCTGTTAATGGATGGAATACAGAAAGTCTTCCAGGGCATCACAGATCGCGAGGAACTTTTACGGGTCTGTCGTTATGAGAAGAGTCAGTAACAATCTGCCCACAGAGCATCATATAACCCTGATTTTCGCATAATGCGTTTTGATACTGCCTCCCCTTAAAGACTTGCGACAAATGTCAGCTTCTCAACTGGAGGAAGAAATCCGAAATACAGAAGAAAACATGAATTCTCTTGGAGACATGTCAACGTACCAGTAGCTCGAGCTACAAGACACGCTGCAAATAGTAGGTGCAGACAGCGATTGGCCGGATGAGTGCTCTTGAAAAATCTTAATACGGCCTTTTTATTGAAGCCTTCCTGAAATATTGATTGTTTTATTATTCCTGTCCATACAATAGTTCAATCGGTACTAATCAAAAAAGCCGTCTAAAAATAAGAAATAAGAGTAGCATTGGCATAATAAAATCGCTTCTGCTATGATATCTGGGAGTTCAATATAATTTTATAAAAAAGCGAGGTGAAATATGAGACGATTAGAACTGACCGAAGATCTGCTCACGGGTGTTGAGGACATTGATGAACAACACCGAACCTTACTCGAACTTGGAAATAGAGTTATTAACCCTTCTGCATACAAGACGGATGGGACGATCTTTGAAGACGCACTCAAGTTTCTTGCTGACTATGTGATCTACCACTTCGCCGCAGAAGAGTATGTGATGATAGAATCAAATTTCCCGAACTATGAGCATCATCGCCAGTGGCATGAGCATTTCAAGCAAGAGGTCTCCGACTATGTTAATCGAGCACAAACGGAAGGAATATCCAAAGACCTCAAGCTAAAGGTCTCCTTTGCTATCGAAAATTGGTTGCTGGAGCACATCCGAATTACGGACTGCAGTCTCGCCAAATTTCTTCAACAACAGAAAGTCGGTACCTCCATGCATCTTCCCAGTGTACGCGCCCTAAAGGATATGGGTAAACTTCCAGGATAATTTAACGAGCTATCTGTGTGGGCAAGGCAGGCTGAATAAACAGGCATAGCGTCAAAAATATTTACTTTCTGGTATGAAGATCTCGATATGTGGACCTCTTGGAGATTCAAGAAATTAAATGTACTGTGAACGGGAATATGTAATCTAAAGGGAGGAATCATGTATCCGAAAATATCGGTGAATCTTGGGAACCTCGTTCTTTCCCTTTCGGATGCCTTGGATCTGGCATTTTCTTCGCTGGCCATGCACCAGCAGCGCACGGCTTTTATTGCTTGGGAGTTGGGGAAACGGGCAAAGTTGGAGGAAAAAAGGATTGAGAACGTTTTCATTGCCGGGTTGCTTCACGACATCGGAGCATTGTCAATCGAGGAGAAGAAATCCCTTCACGATAGCGAGACTACGGAAGTGGAGCAGCACTGCATCCGAGGACAGAATCTTTTCAAATCCAACCCATGGCTTGCGCCATGCGCGGACTTGGTGCGATACCACCACCGGGATTGGGTTATGTGGGAAGGGTCACGAGACGCTCCCGAAGCGTTCGACTCGCAACTGCTCTTTCTCGCGGACTACTTGGAACGTCAGGTCGACCGAAAGACATATATCCTGCACCAGAACGAGGCGCTCTGCAGCCGGCTGAAGGAGCTCGCAGGCAAACAGATCAGCAGCGAGATCATCGCCCTGTTCCTTGAGTTATCCCGCCGGGAAGAATTTTGGCTGGACCTCACATCTCCCCGCCTATACTCATTGCTTCTAAACAACGGTCCTTTTCAGACAATCGAGGTCGACATCAACAGCATTGTGATCTTTGCCAAACTGCTCAGCATGATTGTCGATTTCAAATCAACATTTACTGCTACTCATTCCTCGGGCGTTGCCCGGTGTTCTATGCTCCTAGCCGAGATAGTAGGTATGTCCGAATCCGAGATAAAACTAATGGAAGTAGCGGGGCTACTCCACGATCTCGGCAAGATGGTCATCCCCAACGCGATCTTGGAAAAACCTGCGGGGCTGACACATACGGAAATGGCTGTGATTAAACAGCACACTTACTACACCTTCTCCATCCTCAGCACCATCGCAGGACTTCAGATGATTGCCGAATGGGCCGCTTATCACCATGAGAGACTGGACGGTAAGGGGTATCCGTTCAGGCGAGAGGCCCATGAAATTAACCTCGGAGCGCGTATTATGGCTGTTTCCGACATATTTACAGCGCTGGCTGAGAATCGCCCGTATCGCAAGGGCATGGAGACAGCGCGCATTAAAACTATCCTTCAAGAGCAGGCCGCTCATGGCATCCAAGACCCACGCATCGTGAAACTCTTGTTGGAAAACTTTGAGGAGGTCCGCAAGGCTGTAACAGAGAGGCAGGAACAGGCTCGATATTACTATCAGACCGAGGTTGCAAAGTCAGAATAATTCCGAAGGCGCACTCCGAAATCCATGACAACCTCTCTCCGGAAAACGGGGCCAGATTTCATCAGACTATGAGCATGATCTTGATTTTGTTTCGGAAGATCATCCTTGGAGCCGCTCAGTTATTTCAACTCGTAATCTCCACTTTTCATATTACGTTGAGAGTCACGCTTTGTAGGTAATAAAAACGCTCCGCTTCTTCCTGAAAGAGAGATTTCTTAACTCTACCGGTAGATACAACGTTTCTTCAGGTAATCAATAGATGACGACACTTTTCAAATCAGATAATTTTTTCTGTAAGTTATACCGATGCGGTATAATATTCAATTATTAAATTAAATATTCTGATTCAGCCTTTTTCTTTTCAGCAGTGGCAATGTCCTTTATTTATCGACGGGAATCCTCATCGCGTAGAAGGATCTCCAGACAAAGACCAGAGCAATGAGGAAGAATACGAGGCCTACGATTCCGGCGCTCCCTCTCATCCCCGGGGCGATAGCCATTTCCATTGCCAGAAGCCCGAACAGTGTGGTGAATTTGATGATCGGGTTCAAAGCGACCGAAGAGGTATCCTTGAAGGGATCGCCGACGGTGTCGCCGATAACGGCAGCCGCGTGCAAAGGTGTTCCCCTTTCTTTCAGATCAACTTCAACGACCTTCTTGGCGTTGTCCCAGCATCCGCCTGCATTGGCCATGAAAAGCGCCTGGAAGAGACCGAATACTGCAATCGAGATCAGGTAGCTGATAAAGAAGGATGCGGGCTCGGGTCCGGAAACCGGAGCGGAGAAAAACGCGAAGGCCAGGGCGAAAGAGAAGATCGCGATAAATATGTTGAACATACCCTTCTGTGCATACTGTGTGCAAATCTTCACGACTTCCTTTGAGTTGTCGATGGAGGCGCTCAGACTGGCTTCGTCGTCAAGATTGATGTTCTGCTTGATATACTGGACGGCTCTGTAAGCGCCGGTGGTGACAGCCTGAGTGGATGCACCTGTGAACCAGTAAATAACGGCTCCGCCGCAGAGGAACCCAAGCAGCGTGTAAGGATTCAGCAGGTTCAAGATCATTTCCGGCTGGATTCCGAGAGCCTTGCGGAGCAGAAGGATCAGGGAGAAAATCATGGTCGTGGCCCCCACGACGGCCGTACCGATCAGAACCGGCTTGGCGGTTGCCTTGAAGGTGTTTCCGCAACTGTCATTCTCTTCCAGGTAGTGCTTGGCCACATCCATCCGGGGTTTGAATCCGAACTCTTTTTCAATTTCCTTTTCAACGTTCGGGATGGTCTCGATCAGGGACAGCTCATAAATGGACTGGGCATTATCCGTAACCGGACCGTAGCTGTCGACCGCTATCGTGACAGGGCCCATTCCGAGAAAACCGAAAGCCACAAGACCGAACGCGAAGACCGACGAATATTCCATAAAGTTTGAAAGTCCGAATGTGCTGGTATAGTAAGCGGCGAACATCAGTGCGGCTATGGAAATGCCGATCCAGAAGGCGCTGAAGTTACCGGCGACAAAGCCGGAAAGAATATCGAGAGAGGGTCCGCCTTCTCGCGCTGCCGTGACCACTTCGGCACAGTGCTTGGATTTCGAGCTCGTGAAGACTTTCACAAGTTCCGGGATCAGCGCCGCCGCGAGCGTACCGCAGCTGATAATAATCGAAAGTTTGAACCACAGGTTATTCGGGTAATGACCGAGCTGCCATTTACTGACGAGGAAGGTCACAATAATCGAAATGATCGATGTAATCCAGACAAGCGATGTCAGAGAGGCCTCGAAGTTAACCTTCTCCTTATCCCCCATGACCGCGGTCGAGACGACCTCGTTGATAAAGTAGGAGCCGATGGAGGTGATGATCATCAAGATACGCATAACGAATATCCAGACAAGCAGTTCTGCCTGATACTGGGGAAAGGCGGCGAGGACGATGAAGCTGATCAGGGCGACTCCGGTGACACCGTAGGTTTCGAAACCGTCGGCCGTCGGTCCGACACTGTCACCGGCATTGTCTCCGGTACAGTCGGCGATGACGCCCGGGTTTCTCGGGTCGTCCTCTTTAATGGTGAAGACGATTTTCATGAGGTCCGAACCGATGTCGGCGATCTTCGTAAAGATACCGCCGCAGATACGCAGCGCGCTCGCGCCAAGAGACTCGCCAATCGCGAATCCGATGAAGGATGCGCCGGCCACGTCGCGGGGCATAAAGACCAGAATCACAAGCATCATGATGAGTTCCACGCAAACCAAAAGGACACCGATGCTCATGCCTGCGGTGAGTGGAATCTTGAGCAGTTTGATCGGCTTGCCTTCCAGGGACGCGAAAGCCATCCGGCTATTGGCCAGAGTATTCATCCGGATACCGAACCAGGCGACCCCATACGAGCCTAATATACCCACAACGGACCAGGCCAGGATAATAAGCACGCCGTTCATACCCATATGTTGAAGAGCGCCGAAATAGTAAACGATACAGGCACCGATGAACACTTCAAGAACTATCAGCAGCTTCCCCTGTTGAATAAGATAGGTCTTGCAGGTCTGGAAAATGATCTCCGAGATATCCAGCATGGATTTGTGGGCCGGAAGCGCCTTGACCTTGGTATATTGGTAAAGGCCGAAACCCATCCCAGCAAAGCAGATCAGAAATCCGATCATCAAGAGATGGTTCTGGGCCGCACTTAATTCAGGAATGTTTAGCTCCGCTTCGCTTGCAAGAATAGGGCTCGCAAAAAGAATGAAAAGGACGGCTAAAATACTTGCTTGGAAAAACTTTTTTTTCGTAAACATCACTTCTTGTCTCCTTCTTTAGATATGTTATTGCTTGGGCAATGAAGTACCAGACAATAATTCCAGGACAAAACCTCGTGCGAGTTAACACAGCCCCTATCGCTTTGTCAATATTTTTATGATCTTTTTCTAAGATCACGATAACATGGGAAGAAATGCAATCTCCACGTGTCCTCACTAGTTATGTCGTTTTCTTACCCTTAGAACTCTTGCCCGCGTCCGTCACCTGCTTCACAAACTGATTGAAATCAATCCCGAATGATTTTGCCAACGACTTCTTATGCTCTATGGTCATACGACCATCCCTGTGCTCACCATTTAATATGCGTTCCATATAGAGCACCTGTTTGAGAAAATTCAGTTCTTTACTTACGATTTTCAGATGTTCTATCAGACTCCTAAAAGACTTATCTATTCTTTGATTATTTTCCCCCATGGCCTCGACCATACTCAAGATTAATCGCGTGACGGCAGATTTGAATTCTTCATAATCCAGGCCGCACATATCATTCATCTTTTTCTTGTCCATTAATCCCTTGAAATCGATGACATTTTCCCGCTTGCCTGTGGTTTTTTTTCGTTTCATGATTAATCCTCAATTAATTAAGATTAGCAGAAAGACAGATTTGATGAAAATCAAATAACCATGGCAATTCATAAGAAGCCCTTTCTCAGCAAGGGAATTTCTTGTGAAATCATCATGGAAAAATCTGATATGTCAGGAGGAGCTTTATTTTTATTTCGGCTTTATTACTGAAGAAGACATGGATCCGGACTGCAGGTGTGTCTGTACCGGTTACGCTGGCGACGAGCCCATGATAAGCCCTTAAGTATCTATTTCAATCTTGATGAGGGGAGCCACTCGTCGACCACTTTTTCCACGACAGTGTATGGATTCAGCTTGTGGTCCATGATCTCTTCCACCATCTTTTCTATCCTTCGATTGTCAGCGAGGCGCTCACGGATGATACGGAAGAGTTCATGGTGAATCATCTGAAGGGTTTCCTCACGTATCCGGTCGCGGCGTTTTTCCAGAAGTTTGCCGCTCTGTTCCAGATATACGCGATGCGCCGTAATAGCTTCCAGAAGTTCCTCCTCGCCTTTCCCTTCCACAGCTACAGTCTGGATCACCGGCGGCACCCATGCACGGTCCTTTATACTTGCATCCTGATCAACACGGTATCGCACCTCGGAAAAGAGCTGATCAGCTCCAGGCCGGTCGTATTTGTTGATCACATAGATGTCTGCAATTTCCATGATCCCGGCCTTCATGCTCTGGATTACGTCGCCCAGACCGGGAACCAGGACGACGCACGTAGTATCTGCCACACGCATGACATCTACCTCGTCCTGCCCTACGCCCACTGTCTCAATTATGACAAAATCCTTCCCCCCTGCATCCAGTACTTTGACGGCACCACGGGTAAACTGGGCCAGCCCCCCCAGATAGCCCCGGGTTGCCATACTGCGCATGAAAACCCCCCGGTCCTCACTATGACGGGTCATCCGGATCCGGTCTCCAAGCAGGGCTCCTCCCGTGAAAGGACTTGAAGGATCGACTGCCACAATCCCCACTGTAAGGTCTTTATTGCGCAGATGCCAGGTAACCCCGTCAGTAAGGGTGCTCTTCCCCGTACCGGGAGAACCGGTGATTCCCAGTATGTAGGCATTCCCGGTGTGAGGATAAATTTCCTCCATACAGGAACGAGCCCGCTCATCTTCGTTTTCGAGCCAGGTGATCACGCGGGCCATGGCGAGCGGTGACCCCTGGAGGATTTCTGCTACATAATCAATATCCATATTCTATCTGTTCGCTCCTGCAGATTGATGCATCTGTAAACCACAAGAGCATCTCAACCGGCAGTCTAATTGTATTTTAATAGCACAGGGGAGACAATATGAAGCCTCCCCTGTACCTTACAATGCTGTTCAGAAGCAAACGGTTTTGCTTACTGTTAGTTATTACTTTGACTTGACGTTTGCCTTGATGAAACCGACAATCGTATCCGTTGAGGTTCCCGGTCCGAAGATTTCAGCTATTCCTGACTTCTTCAGAGTTGGGATATCCTCTAAGGGAATGATGCCGCCCCCGACAACCAAAACGTTGCCAAGTTTCTTTGCCTTCAGTAGCTCGACCACCCTAGGAAAGAAATAGTTGTGGACTCCCGAAAGACTGCTCAGACCGACGACATCAGCATCCTCCTGCAACGCTGCCTCGACAATCATTTCCGGTGTCTGCCTTAATCCGGTGTAGACGACTTCCATACCGGCCTCGGCAAAGATACGGGACAGGAGCTTGGCCCCACGATCATGGCCATCCAACCCGGGTTTTGCAACGATAATCTTTATCTTCTTTTCTGCCATTGTAAGTCACCTCCACACATCATGAAATAAATTCCTTGGGTCGATACTGCCCGAATACTTCGCGCCACACGTCACAGACTTCGCCTACGGTAGCCCCAGCCTTCACTGCCTCGATAACGGTGGGCATCACGTTCGTATCTGTCTTTGAAACTTCACGCAGCTTATCCAGGGCCTTCTTCCAGGCGGCATTATCACGCTTGGCTCGCCATTGCTTCAGTTCCACGGCTTTTTCTTCGCCTACCTTCATGTCCACTCTGAGGAGGTCAGTTACAGGGGGTTCCTCCATGGTATACTTGTTGACCCCTACGTATGCCCGTTCTTTGGAGTCAATCTCCTTCTGGAAACGGTAAGAGCTATTCTGGATTTCCTTCTGAATGTAACCCTGCTCGATAGCAGACAGGGTACCACCCATTGCGTCAATTTTCTTGATATAATCGTCGATTTCCGCTTCGATCTTATCAGTCAGATATTCTACGTAATAAGATCCGGCAAGAGGATCAACGGTGACACAGGCGCCACTTTCTTCGGCCACAATCTGCTGGGTCCGCAGAGCGACGGTTACTGCCCCCTGGGTGGGGAGACACAGTGCCTCGTCATATGAGTCGGTATGGAGAGACTGGCAGCCACCGAGGATGGAGGCATATGTTTGGAGACCAACCCTTACGATGTTGTTTAACGGCTGCTGTGACGTGAGGGTGACACCACCGGTCTGAACATGATAGCGCAGCATCATGGAGCGGGGATCCTTTGCTTTAAATCTATCCTTCATGACCTTTGCCCAGTAACGCCTTGCGGCCCTGAACTTGGCGACTTCTTCCAGAACGTCGGTAAAGGCATTGAAGAAGAAGGAGAGACGCGGTGCAAAATCGTCCACCGCTATGCCTCTTGCTACGCAGGCTTCAGCGTAAGCGATTCCGTCAGCGATGGTGAAGGCCATCTCCTGAGCAGCAGTGGAGCCTGATTCGCGGATGTGGTAGCCGCTGACGCTGATGCTGTTCCAGCGGGGAATGTATTTCTGGCAATACTCGATAAGATCGACTGTAAGGCGCATGGTCGGCTTGGGTGGATAGATGTACTGACCACGGCAAATGATCTCCTTTAAAACGTCATTCTGTATCGTGCCGCCAACCTTGTCAAAGGATACACCCTGTTCTTCGGCGACTGACAGATACATGGCGAGCAACACGGTGGCCGCAGCGTTGATGGTCATGGACGTCGTGACCTTGTCCAGGGGAATCTGGTCGAAGAGAATACGCATGTCGCCAAGATGATCGATGGCTGCACCGACCTTTCCCACCTCGCCCATGGACAGGGGATGATCGCTGTCATAGCCCGCCTGGGTGGGGAGATGAAAGGCCACGCTCAATCCGGTCTGCCCCTGACCCAAGAGGTAACGGTAGCGGGCATTCGTTTCCTTGGCGCTGCCAAATCCGGCGTACTGACGCATGGTCCAGAACCTGCCCCGATACATATTGGGCTGAACTCCCCGTGTATACGGATATTCACCGGGATAGCCGAGGTCTCGATCGTAATTCAGTCCCGCAACTTCCGCCGGGGTGTAGACGCATTCGACAGGGATACCGGACCAGGTGCTTAAAGCCTTCTTTTCAGGGGCTTTGCTCAAGGTCTTCGCCAGGGTCCCTTCCGACCACTTCTTTTTCCCGGCTTTGATCTTTTCCAAATCCTTCTCGTTAAACATAGTCTACCTCCTGAAGATGATATCAATAGGAAACCCTTAAATAAAAACCCATCCGCTCGATGTTAATACACAAAGTGTTTATAAATTGCTGTCATTTTGGCACTTTCTGCCGTTATTCAAGGGTTTCAATATTGGTGGGCAAATAGGTTTTTCGCGTGCCTTCCTATCATTGAAAACGGTTTCTGTCAACCATTTTCTGACAGAAAGTTGCAGATTTATCTTTAAGGGTAGGGCTCGAAATGTAACATCGTAAAAAGTCCTTTTGACAAAACTGGCAGCTTTTTACGATGTCATCAAATGCCGAGCAGGCGAAGCCTGCTCAATCCTCATAATCCTCGGTGAAAACACGCACCTTCCTCGCATCAGTGAGCAGGGAATTCATCATATCCTCTATTAACAGACGCTGTCTGGACGTCTGCCATACTTTCCAGGCATCACGGGTGATCCATGTACTGACGACCATGAATACGGAAGGATTATCCGCTTCACGAAGTGTCTCACCGCTGATGTACCCGCGCTGCCGCATCCCAGCCGATCTCAATTCCAGCAATAGATCCCGAAGTTGTTTTTCTTTGCCGGGCTGGCATTTTCTTTCAATCATTACTCTTATCATATTGCACCTCCTGTGTGATGTAATTCTCTCTTTTTGGAGTTAATTCAAAGGTAAATGCGCCCAAATACTTTCCGTATCATTATGTAAAATGATCAGATAATTTGATAAATTAGTCAAGGACAAATATGAACAGTTTATTTGCTTCTAAGACATCTTACAAACTTTCTTGACATGTTATCTTATTATGCTACTCTAATAGGTAATAATTCGGTGATATATTCTTTCCAGCTTTGCGTTATATTTTGATCAGTTTATAACTGCTGTTTCCCCATAAGATTTCTCATTATCCTCGCGAAGGCGGGGATCAAAATGACGGTATCACAGAAGAATGTACTAAGTGAGTTCAAGGAAATGTGGTAATTGTAGTTGAGAAAAGGCCACTTATTTAATAGTGAGGTTAACGTGTGTAACAATGGACCAAGAAAGGAGGGGGAATGTTATGTCAGTATACAAAATTATTGATATTGTAGGAACAAGTGCCAAATCATGGGAGGATGCTGCCCGGGTCGCCCTGGCAACCTCTTCCAAGTCACTTGAAGATCTGAGAGTTGCGGAGGTTGTAAAACAGGATGTTACCGTGGAGAATGGAAAGATAACATCCTTCAGGGTCAGACTTAATATCTCATTCAAATATAAAGATGGTATGTAACTGGTTTGTATTGAAGCTCTCCGCAGCAAGCTGCGGAGAATCTTCGATTCTTAAGGAACAGTATCGTTCGTCATTCGCTCGCTTACCCCGCAGCAAGCTACGGGGAATGCGCTCGCTACCGAATTCAATGACCAATGATATTATAACATAGAGGGGTCGCAAGACCCCTCTATACGTTTTATTATATTCAACTATTCCCATCTCCAATAACCCATGTTGTCAACAAATAGAATTGTCCTAAGTTGTAGCAAATGAATTGTCCACTTTTGTGATATGAGAGAAAGCGCGGTGGATTTACGCGGAATGTGCTCCCGGTCAGGAAGCCTGACTTAGAGCAAGTAGGGAGGCAGAGAAGGCTGAGAGTTTGTTTGGTTTACCCGATTTCTGAATTCCATTAACGCTTATTTTTGACATCTATACTCTGAGTTTGCGATGCTTCATCCATAATCTTCATCTGCCGCGATATCTTCTGTCTCACCCAGAGCTTACCGGCAACGACAACCCCTATGGTGAAAAACGCCTCCACACAGTACTTCAGAATGTTCGAGGGATTCAGTAATCCAATAACAAAGGGATCGGTCACCATCATCTCACCTCCCACCTGCCCAAGAACCGCAGCGCCTACATAGATAATTATTGGATATTTATCCATGAGCACGACAAGCAGGGTACTGGCGAAAATTACAATAGGGATGCTGAGTCCGAGACCGAAAATAAGGAGAAAGAAATTCCCTTTCGAGGCGGCAGCAACAGCCAGAACATTATCAATCGACATAGTTATATCGGCGACGATGATGATCCAGACAGCGTGCCACAGAGTTTTTGCTTCTTTCTGAAGTTTGTCTTCCGGAACCCCTTCGGCAAGGAGCTTTAGGGCGATCCAGATGATGACGGCGCCACCGATAAGCTTGACATATTCAACCTGCAAGAGCGTGGCGGCAAAAAAGGTCAGAGCCACACGGAGAACTACGGCAGCTCCCACTCCAAATACAATCCCATTCATCCGCTGCTTTCCGGGAAGCGACCTCACGGCCATGGCGATGACAAAGGCATTGTCGCCTGAAAGAACGAGATTCACTATAATAATACTGAGAAAACCGATCAGAAAATCCCATGTAAAATGAATCTGTCCCAGTATTCCTAAATCCATACTATTCCCTTCAAGATGTCATTTATTTCAAATTGCCATGGTTTAACCGCAAAGCCTGTCCCCGCATAGGCGGGGAGCGGAATGCCTCAGGTGCATATTTTCGCCTGCCCCTGGGGATATAAAAAGGCGCCCCGGATGAACCCAGGGCGCCTTCTATGTTAATGGTTCTGAAATCGTAACCTAGATACGGCTATGCAGATTTCTTCTCAGGCGGCTTTGTCGTAGCAAGAATCAAACATCCAAGGGCGCACAGAACCGCTCCG
>Ga0187886_1001238_pt1 | contig 24265 bp, 23 predicted proteins | sample June2016WEW_20_1_FD_133001 | JGI IMG/M metagenome (GOLD analysis project Ga0187886, IMG submission 133001) | Peatland microbial communities from SPRUCE experiment site at the Marcell Experimental Forest, Minnesota, USA - June2016WEW_20_150 | ecosystem: Environmental > Terrestrial > Soil >... | reverse complement strand
GCCGGTATACGAGTCCGGGGAACTGCTCAGGCCTATACTCGACACCAGGAAAAATCCGGACAATCGAGTTGAGGTCTATCCTCTGGTTCAGTGTGGCCGACGCGACGACGTTCACTATGTTAACGTACGCTTCGTGTTTCGCCAGAGGGCGCACCTGAGTGATACTTGAGGTGCGCCTTATGAAGGAAGCCTGTGTGAATACGATTTGCGGAGCACGCAAGATGTTCCTGAACCCTTGATTGAGTGCGATTGGCCGCACCATGAATCGTCGTCGAGGTCTCTTGGTGCGCGACGACGACGGTTCAAATCTTGACGCGTATTCTACTCGTCAGCACGAAGACGCATTCCATCCGACTACTCTTGCTAGGTTCACCAAGTCCTTGTTGGAGTCAAGTCCTGCCAAGTAGTCTCTGAAATCTTTGTAACTAACGATCACGGTTTCCACGGTGCAACTTCTTTCCAGTTGCGAGGGAGCAAGCAAAGGTACCTTGGTGCCATCAGGAAACGTAACGACATCGGGAAACTTGACGAACTTCATCAGAGTCACCTACTCGCGCTGATAGATCACCAATTCGGCGACCTGAGAAAACGCTCGTTCGATCCATTAAGAGCTTTCAGGCCCAGTCCGACTAGGTCGCGCATGAAGAGAACCGCCCTAATGATGAGTTGACACGACATGAGTAATCGGACTGATGCGAAACCATTCTGGACTATGCTAAAGCCCTACGCGTTCGAGAGATACCAGGGAGTGAGTCTTGACAAGCTTGCGGCGGCAGGCATCTACAAGCTCAACCAAGCTGGAATCGACTGCACATGTGAGAACGTGGCTGTGGCTATCTACAAGTTGTTCCCGGACAAGTTCTCTTTGCTCTCATTCCCCGAGTATCCAGATTCAAGTCGCGTCGCTACCACGCTCCGTTTAGGCTGCAGGCGGAGCGGGTACGTGACAGGCAATGCAGCAAGCGGCTTCTCCTTGACCGAAGTTGGGAGACTGGATGCGGAAGACACCCTGAATAAGATAGAGTCTGGGATAGCCGTTCCAAACCGCGCCACAGGAGCCTACAGCCGGAGCCGAGAGGTCGGGCTGATCAAGGAAGCTCAATCCTCGATAGCCTTCCAAGAGTACCAGGTGGGAAAGATGTCAAAGCGATTTGACGTGTGCGACTTACTTCACGGCAGCGTGGACACCAAAGAGGACATTCTAGTCAACAATCTTAGAACGCTTAACCGGTACGCTGAGATACTGAAACCCCATAGCGAATACCGGGAACTTGCAAGTTCCGTTCTCGCCTTCCTTGGATACGTCGAGAAGAACTGGAGGGCGATAATGCATGAAGGCTAGTGCAGGTCAGGCAGGAAATCGCGTGGCCCTTTGATCACTTGCTGTTGTATCCATATTCTGTTTCAATCGTTCAGAGCAAACCCTATGCACTGTATTGTCTGTGCCAAGTGGTGAACCGTGATGACGTTCGGAGGGTGGCCATTCTTGACTCCACAAAGTTCGCAACGCCAGCCCGCTCGCCCCCTCATCTTGACATTTTGCCCCAGCGCGGCGGGTATTCGGTTCGGCGTTCAGTTGCCGCACCGTTCACAGGTTCCACACCTGAGACAGCGACCGTTCACGAGTTCCTTTCCACCGCAGCAGATGCATGGTTCATTCGAATTCATGGAACGTGGAGCGGTTGTTAGTAGAGAAAAGATGAATGTGGGCATGGCAGACGTGAGAGTCTCGACTGGAAGAATATCTGGCTCAGTTACACGTGTCCCTCTCGAACTTTCAGTTCCCTGCCTGCTTAGTTTCCCTCGGCAAGGCTTCCCTGTCAGCGATGAAACATCTGGGTTGGATTCTTGATCTCTACCCTAAGGGGCGCGAGATGGTAGTCTGGCTGAAGAGACAGGATGGCACGTGCGTTAGACTGACCGACAGCTACGCGCCAAGAATCTACGTCGGCGGACAATTCCGTGACCTGTCCAATCTCGCTTGCCGGCCCTTCTTAGGGGAGTGCAGGTTCGCGGAGAAGTATGAGAGGCCTGGCGATGAGTCAAGATCCAAGGTCTTAGAAGTGGATGTGAAAAGCCAGAAGGAAGCCTCCAATCTAGCTAGGAGCATACAAGAGTTCGGTGGTTACGCGAAGTTTCGACTGTACAATGTTGACATTCCATTCGCTCAGATGTATCTCTATGAGAAAGACCTCTTCCCACTAGCCTTCGTTGAAGTTGAGACCACAGAAGAGTCTCTTCGCTGGACGATCAAGGATTCGCGGGAAGCGGTAGATTACGAGGTACCGCCATTAAGAAAGACCAGACTTCAAGTCCAGACAACGAAAACAAGTAGGGTTCAGAGATTCAGCGACAAGCTAGACTCGATCACTATCACTCATGACGACGATAAAGGAATCGTGATAGATACAGGCGGGGAAACGGAGAAGCTTCTGGAGCTGGTAGAAGCCTTTCATAGAAACGATCCGGACATCGTATTGACTGATCGCGGGGACTCGTTCATCTTTCCCTATCTAGCGCGACGAGCGGGACAGCATGGAATTCTTGACGCGCTGATTCTGGACAGAGAGGGAACACCGCTTAGAGTCTACGAGATACAAGGTCGCAGCTACTTCAGCTACGGCAGGATCCTGTTTCGCGAAACGGCCGCAAGGTTGCTCGGTAGGCTCCATATTGACGAATCCAACGCGTTCTTCGTCAACGACTGCGGCTTAGAAGGCCTATTCGAGGCTGCGAGAACTTGCGTTATTCCGATACAGAGAGCCTCACGGACAACTATCGGGTCAAGCATGACTTCGCTTCAGCTCTACCATGCGGTCAAGGAGGACGTGCTGATTCCATGGAACAAGAACGCGCCTGAGGAATTCAAAGACGCAAACGAACTTCTTGTCGCTGACAGGGGAGGTTTCACCTATACGCCGCAGCTTGGAATCCACGACGACGTCGGCGAACTTGACTTTTCCTCACTGTACCCTACGATCATGCTGAAGAAGAACCTTAGCGGTGAAACCGTCAAGTGCAAATGCTGCCCAGATTCGGCTAGCAGGGTTCCCGAACTTGACTGGAATATCTGCGAGAGATGGACCGGCATCGTTCCCAGATCGTTAGATATTCTATTGCGCAAGCGATCGATCTACAAGAAGCATAAGAAGCAAGCAGCGGACCCGCCCACGAGGCTGAGGTTTGATCAGCGGCAAGCCGCGCTCAAATGGATCCTGGTCTGCTCATAGCCGCTGTAGCGGCGGGCAATCGGATATTTAGGATTCAAGAACGCGCGGTTCGGCAAGATAGACGCCCATATCGCGACTTGCGCCTTCGCCAGAAGCAGCCTGAATAGGGCTGTGGAGATCGCTGAGTCGAAAGGCTTCAGGATACTGCACGGCATCGTTGATTCCATGTGGCTCCAGAAACACGATGCGAACTTGGAAGACTACCAGCAAATCTGCCAGGAGATAACGGATACGCTTGATCTTCCAATCAGCTTCGAGGGCCGCTACAAATGGATCGTCTTTCTGAACTCACGCGTGAGCCCTAACATTCCTGTCCTCAACAGATACTACGGCCTCCTTGAGGACGGCACGCTGAAGGTTAGAGGAATCGAGTTGAGAAGACATGATGCTCCGCCGATTGTGGGAAAATGCCAATCCGACATGCTGACGGTATTCTCGGAAGCCAACAACTCCCACGAGTTCAGGATGCTAATTCCGAAAGCCTGGAAGGTGCTGGAGGGATACGTGTCACTGCTCAGAAACGGCAGGGCTCCAATTCAGGATCTCGTGATAGAGAAACATCTGAGCAAGATGCCTAACGAGTACAGGAATCAGGTTCCGCAAGCCATCGCAGCCAGACGCCTCATGGAGTAAGGAGAGAGAATCCACGCGGGACAGAACATCCGCTATATCATCACGAGAAACAATTCAAGCATACCAGAGAATCGTGCCATATCAGCGGAACTCGCGCATAAGAATGGTGCCTATGATTCGGAGGCGTACGTCAGACTGTTGCTCGCATCAGCAACGAACCTCCTCCCACCTGGATACGACACCAACTCACCCACATACGATTGGAGCCTACTCGCCAGGTCCGATAAAGAGTGACTGAGTAGAAGCAGACTCCCAAGTGAAACAGATCCTTACAGTCTTTCCGACGTTCGGAATATTGTTTTCACAATGCAATTCGAATCGACGGAAATCGTCATTCCTCAAATTGTGTTGGTTCTGTGCTTTAGTGCTCATCGAGGAGGTTGCGCGCGCTAGCGGCGTAGCCCGCAGTGAAGGAGGCGATGCCGAGATGGAAAACCATTCCATATGCAAGCAATGTGCTCAGGATAGTTGCGAGTACTGCAGACGCTGGTTGATATTTGGTGTCGTTCGTTGCGCTTGCTATGAGAGCGATCCGGAAGGGCACATCAGGGCATGGGAACGGCTCATGGGGCTGGTAGATACATGACCAGTCGTGTCGCGGTCGTTTGTGGGCAAAGATAACGATGTCAGCTCGAAGCCGATAGTCAGCCAAATGCTGTTGGCCCATCTCAGGATTGGCCTAGGCTCCCCGGTTCCTCCATGAGAACTCGCCCATGCATCTGCCTTCTCTTGACGTTCCGTCTGAGAATAGGATCAGCCCCTTTTCATTCTCCCGACCGCTCTTGTGAAGTCAGCAGTTCTGCGTGGACGTGAAATTGCCGTTTGGCCGCTTTTGAGTGAAGGCGAGAAGGAACTCGGAGAATGATAAGAAATGAAGGAGGCAAAGCACATGTTCCTCGCCACGTTTTCTATTCGTGACGGATCGAGCGAGCATACCTCGTACAAGGTCGTCTTGGCATCCACCGAAAGGAAGGCGAGGGCGAAGGCGCTGAAGTGGGCAGAGGACTATTTCTTGGATGCCGGTACAGTCAGAGACGAAGAAGACGACCGCTTGTTCTGGAGCGAGGACGGAACGAGGACAATAGAACTGAAGACAGTAGAGAGGACAACCGTTAACGGCTTGATCAAAACGCTCCTACTGATGGAGTGAGCAGAACCAGCGCTTGCGCGGCGGTGTCCTTCAGCCTCAGTGTCGACCAAGATTCCTCGAACAGAGCCCTCAACTCAGCGACCGATGAAATCGCGTCTTCACCCCTTTAAGAGCCCTCAGATCAGACGCTGCATGCCGACCAAGAAAAAGATTGAAGGACCATCATTGACACTGCACGCGCAGGTCTCCGGAAAAGTTGCCGAGTGGCTAATCGAGTTGCGAGAAGACGGGCTCGTGACCAGTTACACGGACGCTGTTCTGCAGGGATTGATACTGCTGCACAGCAAGTTCAAGAGCGTGGGCTCCACCGAATCGTCTCCCACCGCCGGCGATATGCCGGCCAACTGAACAGCTCCCTCTCGATAGCTCCCACGCCTTCTGCAACCTGACGACAGCATCGTCTGTTCCAACGCGGCGGGTATTCGGTGCGGCGTTCAGTTGCTGCACCGTTCACAGTTTCCGCACCTGAGACAGCGTCCGTTAGCCAGCTCATTTCCGCAGCAAGTACATGCCTCGTTCGAGTCCATGCAGGCCATGTTGGTCTTGCACGGTTGAAAAGGAAGAGAGGTTGCTGAATGCGTTCGAGCGCCGAGTGAGACTGTGATCGCCGGCGGTCAGATCAAGGTCAAACAAATGATGTCTAGGGCACGGAATGGTGGGACTAGTCCCTTTTTCACTCCAATTTACTCGTATCATGCCTCCTGCAATTTCCTCTGGACCCGAAATCGGCTTTTGGCCGCCTTAAAAGGCAGGGCAACTAGACGGGTGGAGAGCGGAATCGTTGCCCTGGTTGAAGTATTATGCTCATGAACGACGACTGTTCTCGACAGAGTATGCAACGCAGCTAGATGACGAAGAAGCTGAATATGTGTTCGAGCGCCTCAAAGGACATTACCATTTCTCCCAGTGGTTGGAAATTGGTGGACGCAAGTGTAGTGGTCACTGCAACGCATGGATGATTAGAGTTTCCCACGAACCCTCGGTCGCACTGATAGCCCACGAAGTCGCCCACGCAATCCACAAGCGCAAATTCGGAGAGAAGTTCCACACAAAACGCCACACGAGGATTATGCGAAGAGTCTGCGAGTACATAATGCGACGTCTCCCCGAGTGGCGCGAGTTCTTGCGGCGCAATGAGACGGAGCGTGAGGCTCGAAGCCAAGCTCGTCTGCTGAGAGTGCATGAAGCCGCCCGACACAAGAATTCTATCCCCGGTAGGCTTGACCGACTTATGGAACGGGAGAAGAGATGGACGAGACGACGAAAATTGGCGGAGACAATGCTTGGAAAAATCAGGCGGAAAATCAAGTGCTTAGAGCGAAGCCAAAGGCGAACACAAGAAACAGCCCTCACAACCCTCGGTGCTGGCGATACACATGTGCAGCAGGTCGATGTCGGTCCAGAGTCTGAAAGCTGTAGTGCCTTCCTCGGGACGGTTGCTAATGGCTCATTCGAATCGTCAACTTGCTCGCTTCAGAAGTCAAAGACTTGCGGGGTTTGAGAACATGAAAGAATTACGACAATATTCTCTAGAGAATATTCCTGTATCCATGTCTCGGCAAGCATGCTTTGATGAAACGATATGGTTACTTGGTTCCAGGAATGCTAGGTTGAGCCTTGAGTCCATCGTTGGGACATTCATTTGCTATGGGGTTACTTGTCTTGAAGCGATAGGATTTGTTTTGCCGGTACTCTTCACATACAGCAAGCAAAAGAAGACGGCGATGGGACTGCTGCCCTACAGAAGCGAGATTTGGCATGCAGCCGTCCACGAAGTGATACGGAAGACAGACGCAGAATTCTACGTAATCGTCGCGGACAGTGAACCCGAAGCTGCTCAGGACCATGCCGTAGTAGATCTGCTCCAGCACCTACTTGGGTTTCTGAACTACAAGTCTAGGGGAAGAGTCATCGCGTACGCCTGTGATAGACGCGGCAACGAGGGTATGGCAACGCGACGGTTTAGACGAGAAATATTTGAAGTCTTTCTCAATAATTCCCTTGAGTACGGGTTCGAGCGTGTTCGGTGTCCGTGGAAGCTGCCACACAAGTGGTGAAACGCTACCTCGACCTTTGTCTGAGCCCTTCATCCTCCAGTCTACCCTTCACTAATGCACAGACCAAATCTGGACTGACGGGATGTGGATCGACCGCTTACCCTACATTGAGAATTGCTCGCCCAGCTAGGTAGAACCCACCTTGGGCTACGAGCCCACATGCCCGCCCCGTCCAAGGCCCCCATTTTCCGGTGCTTAAGAGCCCTGTACAGTATCCCTCTAGGTGTAGATTGGTGGTATTTCGAAGACACAATGATGAGCTGCATCAAATTCGCATGGCCGTCATGATGCTGGAAGAGTCCGTTAGACGAATGAAAGACGAAATGCAGCACATGAACGAGATGGTGCAACAACTCACGAAGAAAGTACAGAATATTGAGTTGAACATTTCACATCTCAGACAAGAAGTGAAAGACGAAGTAACCGCGCTACTGGGAAGCCCGAAAAAGTGGCACGAAGAATCACTCGCGGTAATCGACACAAGAAAAGAGCTTGAGTCAATCGAAGAGGGCTTCTATACGAAAGTACGTGAAATCAGCGAGTTGAGGAATAAGATCTCACAACTCGAAAACCTGGTTCAGACTCACGAGAGCCGATTGTCGAATATTGATGAGCTTCTCACGCAGCGCAAGGAACACGTCGTACCGGCGAATACGATGCAACAAGACATCTTCGAGGGCAAACTCTTCAGCGAGCAAGTCATGAACGCGCTCAGAAATGCGCATCAGTCCCTTGAAGCTCCAAGTATGATGCCTCACTACATAGAGTGGCTCACAGAAGACCAGCGCAGATTGCTCCCGCACCAGCTGGACGTTTTGGCTGCGGTCTATCTCCTGAGGAAGGCCGGGATAGCCACCATTACGACAACTACCATCGAGACCATCGTAACTTGGATGAGCCGAGGGCGAATTACCAGTATCGCCACGGGACTAGTTGCATTCGAACTTCTTTCATCAAGAGATCTCGACAAGGATGAACGCCCACCGAGAGGCTATGACTTAACAGCCCGTGCACTGCGGATGTTTGTCCCATGCGGCTCTGCATCAACCGGCACGCTTCACCGCGACATGGAAATGCGGATGCTTGAAGCGTCTCTTCGCATCAAGCCGCCAAGGTTCCACGTCTGTGTGCCCCAAGTCCCAGGCGAGTTAAGGTGTGACGTGCTCCTCTTCGAGAGGGTGGACTCGAAGGTTTTCGACTACCCCGCAGCCGTGGCAGTGCAGGTGGAGACCCCCCAAGAGGTGCGTGCGCACTCTAACGGTCAGGTTTTGTTGAACATGATCCTGCCATTTAGCTGCGGTCTGAGGCGGGTCATCATGGTCTGTCTTCCTGAGAGCGTTGAGAAACTCACAGCGATGAGAGAACGGCTTCCAACCTGGCTTAGGAAGAACATCGAAGTTCGAGCCGTTGAGTTGTGAAAACTCGGGAAAACTGAGCGGGGCCACAATACTATACTCTATTCTATTCTCTTACTTGTTCTCTTTTCCCATCCTTTCCCCTATGGCTAGGTTTCCCGCTATGGTACTCTAGTCGTGTTTTCAGTGGCTTTCGAGTTTTCACTTGCCCTGTCAATGTCCTTTGTGCGGTCTCTCTTCTGTTCTCTCGTTCAATTCTCTCTCATCACTAATGACCTTCTTCTTGGCCGCTCCCTCCCTTCTTGATGTGTCACTTCCCGGCATTCTATCGTGGCCCTCTGCAGCTCTCCTTCCTTTGGTGTTTGTGTGTAGCCCGAATTCTACTCCGACAATATCTTGGCTTCCAGTTTCCCAGCACGCCCGCTCCGAATTCTTCTTCTCCCTTACCGCTTTCAAAACGGCGCAGAGAATCTATGCGCACCGTGCGTCTGAACAACTGACGTGTCAAGCATGGGGCTATGCCAATAAGGACACGCTCGAATTCTGCAACACTACAGCAAGCCGCGAATGCGGCCTAACGTCACTTTGCTGATACTGGCGTATCAACTATGAGAGGAAGAAAAGAAATGGCTGAAGAGTCATCGAGCCAAAGAAATCGAGCTTTGGGGCTTTAAAGGGCGACGCACAAGCGCTGCATGAACCGGATAATATTCGGCGACTCGCAGAATATGCCTGAATTGGCGGATGAGAGCGTGGGGTTGGTTGTTTGCTCGCCACCCTACCACAACTCTCCATACGATCCACATAGGGATAGCCGCTCCTGTCCATGCCTGCATTTTGAGGATCTTCTTGTTGATACCACAGTCTGGTCTTCTTGAGTTGCCTCTCGCGTTTCAGAGCCGACAACCTAGCTCTCTCGGTCAGAATAGGTTTGGCTGACCTGCATTTGCAAAAGCGTGACTGTACCTACGCTGGGATAATACTTCTGCCTTGATATGGCGATAGTCCGTGTCTCAACGATTGTCTCCACCAGCCACAGCAGCGACATCACCTAGGGCCTCCGCAAGTCTCGGCAGAAGAACGTCTCCGAGTCTATCCTCTTCGATTACAAGAGCACCCTGTTTGTCTATTCGGGCAGGAATGTCATCTATGCGAATGACTCTGAACTTGTTTCCCTTTTCCCTAGTGATTTCCTCAAATGCCGACTCCGCTCTTTTGCCAGTACCTCCGAAGACAATCAAGATCAGGGCTTGTATGTCGTCGTAGTCAAGCGCTGAGACCAAGTGAAATAGTTTCATCAACATGTCCTTTCTTTCAAGTCCGGCAGACCCCATGACGAGCTCCAGGCCAATCCTTGTTCCCTGTTTTCTAATTATGAGGTCGGGAACCGCTCCTCTTCTCGACATGGTGGTGTTTTGGATCTCAGCGTCAGATTCAACGGTGTACCCGCTTAGGTGAGTGGCAATGAGTTCCTTCATCACGCGCTCCTGCAACTGCATTACGTATCCACGTCTCGTGAACTGGCGAGGGAGAGAACCAGCTGCATCCTTGAGCATGCCGTCGATTCGCTTTCTCTTAGAAGCCGGTATTGCATAGAACTTCGATCGTCCCTCGGCGGTGGATTCAACTGCGCCAAGCCTCTCCAAACGCGAGAGAGTTCTGCTGATCGACGGTAGCTTTCTTCGAAGCGATTCCGACACCCCTGAAGGTTGCACAGGGCCACCTGACCTCAGCATCAGCGATAGCACCTCGCAACTCAAGGGCCTTGACATGATCTCATGCGCCAGAGCGTCCTCTCTTGGCATCCCGCTCTCCACGACTAACGGTCATACGGTTAGGTGTATTTAAGAACTGCGGGGAACGGAAGTCGGTTAACTCTACGAGCGTTATGTTTAAATACCGCACGATCGTGGAGGGATAGTGAACCGTACGACGGTTCATCGAGGAGAGGGACTTGCCTGGCAGATGGAGAGCGCGTCGAACCAAGCGCAGTGGGAGGCGTTCTAGCAGCGCTCGCCATCTTGCGCGAAACAAGATACTGCTAGGTAATGCTCTCTCTATCCTCAAGACTCTCCCCAGCAATTCCATTGACTGCTGTGTCACTTCTCCCCCATTCTACAAACTGCGCAATTACGGAAAACTTGCCGATACAATCTGGGGCGGAGAAACGCATTGTCGACATGAGTGGGTGAAGGCATGTAAGACCAGCGGCAGCTTCTGCCGCAAGTGCGACGGCTTCAAGGGTCAACTCGGTCAAGAACCGACAGTCGAGCTGTACACAGAACACCTTGTGGAGATATTCAACGAGGTGAGACGTGTCTTAACAGAGCACGGGTCACTCTGGCTGAACCTTGGGGACACATACTGCAGCACCGCGAAGTGCGAACCGCACCATTTCCTGAAGCTGAAAGACATCTGTGGTGTACCGTGGGTCGTCGCCCTTGCACTTCGACAAAGCGGCTACTATCTCCGCTCGGACATAGTCTGGTACAAGCCTAATTGCCTGCCCGAGTCCATCAAGGACAGGCCGACGAGAGCTCATGAGTACGTCTTTCTGCTGACGAAGTCAAGCGAGTACTACTACGACGCGCATGCAATAAGAGAGCCGTCTAGCCAGTCAAGTATCAAGAGAGTGCGACAGAAAAACTTCTGGAGTCAGAAAGGCGGAGTCAAGGACTACATCCACGGCGTTAACCCGAGTCGCTCCGCGCGCAAAGCCCTAGAGAACTTCGCCAGAAATCCTGGCAGCAGAAACAAGCGCTCAGTATGGACAATACCAACTCAGCCATACAAGGGCGCCCATTTCGCCGTCTTCCCCGAAGAACTCGCAAGGCTGTGCATACTGGCAGGTTGCCCCGAGCGGGTCTGCAGCAAATGCGGAAAACCACGAGCCAAAATCGTCAAGACCAAAGTCCTGGACATGGGAAGAACTTACGCCGATAAGACAGCTGATGAGGTCAAAACCAGCCCGACATCTGCTCTCAGATTCAAGCACAAGAAGACCATAACACGGGTTACTGGCTACACAACCTGCCACTGCAGGGCACGACACCGAAGAGGGATTGTACTTGACATATTCGCAGGCGCAGGGACGACTGCACTAGTCGCCCACAAGCTCACCAGGGATTACATTGGAATTGAAATAAACTCAGCTTACGTTCGGCTCGCCAATCGACGAATCCGCCGACAAGAAATCCGTAGCTTGGGCGAGCATTCTCTCACACAAAGAGGAGGATATCGATGAGAGCGGTGGAAGTAGCCTTGCAGCTAAATTTGCCTGAATACGTTCGAAAGGGCGCTTCTGTGCCAATTGTTGTGAACGGGCGACGTCTAAGAATTCCATGCCGCAAGGCATACGCCCTAGCGGGCATGCTCGGTGTGGGCGATATCACAGTCACCGGCCAGGACGCAGTTGACGCTCTTGCCATTCTGCGTGAATCGTTTCCGAGATGGATGTTTCATCTGGGACGGCATCTGCAGCTGACACAACTTGTTATGCCAAGCACATGGCATCCTTTGGTTGCGAAGAGACCATGTCACATCGGATGCAACGTTGAGTACGTTTACTATGTTTTCGGGCAGACCCTCCCCTACGCTAGTGCGATGCCATACGGCTGGGTACACCTGACGCAAGAATTCCTTTCAACCCCCCAAGTTCCGGATTTCGTGAGCCACATCCCAGAATCAGAGGCTGACAGCATCACGTACTTCATACATCGCCTTCCTCACCGCCAAGGAGAGCTAAGACGATGGATGCTGCTTCATCCGAGGCAACTTGTCGGAATTCTTCAAAACATCAAGAAAGCCCACGAAAGTCTCTCGTTCTATTGCGGGTTCTTTCATGTCCCGCCCTTGTTTGCTAGGCACGAATACAGGGCAGTCGTAGCCCAGACTTTTGGGGAATGGTACACAGTGGGAGGCCCAGAACTGATGGTTGCCATGCGACGCAACGATGCCCTACCTCTCATGCGTGACGCTGGCTTACTTCCAGAGGCTTGGTGACGAGGTGAGAGAGGCATGATTGTGTTGAAGTGCAAGTGCGGAAAAACAGTCAGACCATATTTGCCCAATTGGCGGAGAATGAAGTATCGCTCGTGGGGAATGGGATATGTGTTCCTTTGCGATGGAACAATGCTTCCCAACCACGTCAAGGACTACTATCCATTCAAGAGTCTTAGAGCTCAAGAGGAAATTGTGAGCTCGGTTGGGGACTGCGAAGTAAAGTGCATGCTGTATCACCTAGACCGAAGGCTCAAGAGTGTGATGAGGCTGAGGTGCTTGCTTCACCTCACTCTGCCACAAGCCGCGAAGATTGTCAGAGAATTGAGGGACTCCGCCTCAAGCATCGACGGCTTCAGAATGTTCGCGACGGAACACCCAGAACTCAACCTGCAAGAGGTATTGAGAACTTGGAAACACATCGACAAGCACGAAGTCACACTGTTCAATACGCCCCAGACCTAGCGAGGACTATGTCACCGAAGAATGCGGGAAGGTGACCAGATGAAACAACTTGACGTAGATGAAGAGACCTTCTGCAAGATGGTGGAACTTGCGAAGTATGAAGCATGGTTAGAAACAAACAGCTGTACTCTCTGTGGGCGCAAGAGTTCAGTCTTGACGAACTTAACGGTTGATGACGAGCTGCACTGGCTTTGTGAAGATTGCCTATGGGACCAACATCAGCAGACATGGTGACAGTGAAGCCTACCTAGAGCAGGCAGAGTATTCGGCCTCAAGCCTTGTTCGGATCTCTCTCTTGTTCCGACGACACACTACCAGATCCGTGGCCGGCGGCCAAGGCGGTCGAATGTGACTGAAGATGCAAGAGAGTCGACACAAGATGTTAATTGAGGTGAGTCGATGAACGGAGAAGCTGCGATAGCGCAAGAGGTCGCCAAGAGGAAAGCGAGCGTGTTTTCAAGCGAGTTCAAGCGCCGCTACTTCCGTAGCGAGGAGTGAAGCGTATCACCAGAGCCTTCACCATCCACAACTTCAACGGCACATTGCGTTGAGCATCGCATATAGGCACGGACGGAACCAGAAAGGAGGTGAAATATTGTATGGCTACACCGCCCGAGGACAACAAATGATCATTCTCTACTTTTCTATGCACGGCTACGAAGATCCCGACCGACTGAAAGCCGAGTTATCGAAGCCCACAATCTTGGTCTACGAGAACTCCTATCACGGATCAGACGACGATGAAGTACGGGGTGCATTGAACGAGCTGGCACAAGGCAACTTAACGCCGAAAGATGTCACCTCAATGTTCCCTGGATGGGGAGCAGACACCGAGCCTCCAGTGCTCCGCTTCATACATGGCAACAGTTTGCTCCGCCGCGTCGACCTAGAACACTCCCCAATAACCGAGGAGGAGAACGACGAGTACATGCGGCTTGTATACGTGGATCCCGACCCCACCCAACCATTCGTAGCCCAGCTGCAACAACTCCAAGAGATTCTCACTCGACAGGCCGATGTCGATCGGAGGAGAGATGAAGAGCTGGCCCGCCAGCTCGAAGATCTCGCCCACACGGGACCGGAGGACGTGCTCACTATCCGGGGCGCGGGACATATGCACTCGCTCCCGAAGTTCTGCAAGCGGAGAAATCTAGAGTTCCGCAGTGTCTGCGGCTATGTCGAACCAATTGACCTCGACCTCGTCGCACAGATGGCCGCCGGCCACACGCCGACCCAGCAGGAACTCGCTAACGCTCTGAAGCTTCGCAGGGTCGGACTCTGATGAATGGGACGACTGCCGCGGCACTGTTGGTCGCTGAGTCGTCGACATGGTGGGATTGCAGGCTGCGCTTCCCAAGACAGCCCTAGACGAATGGAATATGCGTCTCCACGAATGGCCCGAGGTCAAGTAGCTCTTGGCCCAGTTCCTGGGCGGCGTTGGAACCAGAGAATTCGTCGGACGCTATATTATTAGCCGGATCCTAGTTGCGCAAGCGAAAGCCTGGCAGGACAAATATAGGCAACCACGACCCCCTGAAGCTGCCCGAGCGACCGGAGCCACTCTCAAATCTGTCTTGAACCCTACATAACAGGAAAGGGATCCATGCAATCTAGTTTCCTGTGAGGGCGGCTGTTGTGGAGAGCCGGGAGTACCAGTCACGCATTTCAGAGGTCGCATCGGAAGCCAACACGCTCGTCGTCTTGCCAACCGGGCTAGGGAAGACTATGATTGCGATGTTGGTGGCTGAGAAGAGGCTGAGAGGGCGGAAGGATGGCAAGGTTGTGGTCCTGGCTCCTACACGACCGCTGGTGGTTCAACATCATGCTGCTTTCAGCAGCCACTTCACCAACTTTGTCTGTAATCATTTGACTGGTCAGATACCTGCGGATAAGAGGAAGGAGGTCTGGGCTGAATCCAACTTCATCTTCGCCACGCCGCAAGTCTTAGCGAATGACGTCCGCGCCGGACGGTATGAGCTCTCAGACGTCTGCTTGATGGTGTTCGATGAGGCTCATCGATGCGTGAAGGACTACGACTACACGCAACTCGCTCTGAAGTATCAGCAGTCGGCGGCGGATCCGCTCATTCTAGGGTTGACGGCTTCGCCGGGAGGGAAGAGGGAACGGATTCAGATGGTCTGTGAGAACCTGTTTATCCAACGGGTTGAAGTCCGAACGGAATATGATGAGGACGTTCAACCCTACGTTCACTCAATCGACGTGGAATGGAAGCGCGTTCCAGTTCCTGAAAGCTACCGGGAAGTAAGCCAACTACTCAGGGGCGTCTACGAGGAGAAGCTTCAGAAACTCAAATCCATGAAAGTCCTTCCGAACATTCCGACCGTCCCCAGGAAGTTGCTTCTAGACATCAGGCAGCAGTTGATCATGCGCCTCCGGAAGAAGCGTTCAGGCTACATTTTCGCTGCACTAACGCTGCAAGCGCAAGCCATCTCTCTAGTACACGGCATAGAGTTACTGGAAACCCAAGACATAGAGAATCTCAGACAGTACCTTACCCGCATGTCAGAGAACCCGAAGCGAACCATCAAAAGCCTCCTGAAAGATCAGCGAGTTCAAACAGCCATCCAGCTAACTGAGAAGATTCACACACCACATCCGAAACTCAGCGTCCTAACCGACCTGGTTCGCGAGCAATTGAAATCAACCCCAACCAGTCGTGTCATAGTGTTCACCCAGTACCGGGATTCCGTAGACCGAATCATATCATGCATAGAACAAGAAGGCGCCCGCCCAGTCCGCTTCGTAGGCCACGCAAGCGGACAAGGTTCGGCTAGAGGCTTGTCGCAGAAAGAGCAGCAGCAAACCTTGGAGGAGTACAAATCTGGCAAGTATAATGTTCTCGTGACTACGAGCATAGGCGAGGAAGGCCTCCACATCCCTGATGTTGACTACGTGATCTTCTACGAGGCAGTCCCATCGGAAATACGAACCATACAACGAAGAGGAAGAACGGGAAGAACCCGGATCGGAAAGGTCACAGTGCTAATGGCGGAGGGCACCGTTGATGAAGCCTACTACCATAGCAGCCTCCGCAAAGAACGAAGCATGCACGCAATCCTCAACCGCGTCAGCCAAACAGGAATAAAAACAACAAGCAGGAAAACAACCCTCCTCGACTACACCTGAATACTCGCCACTAATCCAATTCTAGACGAGAAAGGCTCGCGATCAACCCTCAACGCCCAGAAGAAAGCCAGAAACCTGATCTGAGAAAAACAATGATGCATTCAGCAAACTCAACTAGCGACTCTGGAACTAGTCTTCATCTCGGTTGGACGCAGCGTTCTCAATCGCTTTGATTAGCTGTAGTTTCATGTGCTGAGCGTATCCATCGGGTGTCAGCCTGTAGCGGTACACTCTGCCCCGTTGTCCCTTCACGATGCCCCAATGCCTCAAGAGGGTAATCATGTACCGCAGGTAACGTTCCTTCAACCCAGTCCTCTCTTCTAATTCAGCGAGAGAGGGATGTCCAGACCCAACGGCCCTGATCGTAAGAATGAGAGCCCTCTGCGTGCTTGCGTAGTGGCTGATCGTGCGAGCAACGTCTTGCAGTCCCAAATCCAGTCAAAAGATACTTGCAGAGGGGGCATGTAAAGCGCGGCCGACCCCTTTTCCACCCGGCTGGAATTACAGAGAGGCTATGTCAAGTGGCAAAGGGCCCGGATGAAATGCCTTCAAGTTCCCTCTTTGGCGAGGTCTGAGCCTGACACGTCTCCCGTCATTTCAAATGACAGAGACACCGCGTCAAGTCAACTGCAAGTACTCCGAGATACAGTTGATCCGTGGAAGCATTTCACCCGGAAGATGTTGCGCAAGATGATTCTCGCTGGTTCCGTGGCGACAATCGCTGGCGAGAGCAGTCCCTCGTGAGCGGTCTACTGTGCAAGAAGCCTAGTGTTAACACGATGGAGAGAGGGTCAGAACCCCCACGGCTTCACATCTTGACCGCCGATGGAAAGGCACATTGCCCGCTGCCCGCTAGGTAACACGCATGAGCGACGCAGTGCAGTTGTGGCAGCTCGTCCGCATCCGTGGCAGGGTCAGGGAGATGGCGGGCGGCCTGGACATTATGATCTATTGCCAGAATGATGTCAAATTCCGGATCTGGTACAACCCAGCTGACGACGTCGCGCTTTACGCGAGGGTTGTCTGGAACGAGCAGCTCGGCAGACCGAAGCTCGAAAAAGCCTCAGAGCACGACCTGCTCGTTTCGCTGAGCTCGGAAGAAACGAAAGTCAACGTCGAGTGCAAGGACGGAAGGGAGTCCGAGTGGTTCGGCACGGACCACGACATGCGACCGATTGGCGAGCTCTACTCATACGTAATGTCTTTCAATCCCTCCGTCGAGCACGCAGAAAGAGAGGGCGATTGAGAAGACTGAAGCTCAGCTTTGACGAGCAATGGAGCTTCAGCGTCGCCGAGAAATCAGCTGGATGCGCCACCCTGACCCCAGGATCGGCAGCCAGCAACTGCAGAGAAACTGTGAGGAGTTTGTCGGGGTTGTACGCTGGAGGACAATCCGAACTCTGCTCGATGTCTGGACCTGACCTAGCTCACCTTGGTCTCTCTCATCCTAGATGCGGATTTTTAAAGTCAGAAAGGAAATAGTAGAACATGCCGCTTTCCTCAGAACAGACTTCTCGGCTACTCAATCAATTTGAAAAAGACTATTCGATATTGAGCACTGAAAGTGAAGTTGAAGTTGTGCAAAGGGCGTTCACCGCTTTTTGGCACGACAAGATTCTAACCAAAAGCGTTGCGACTCTCAGGGAGCTAGATGACCTTGACCCAATTGTGCGCCTGTTGGATTACTCTGCAAAGAGAAGATATGATTACGAATCTGCAGAAGATAGTAGAGAACTTCGACTCCGACTGTTGACGGCTGGTCAACAATACCGTTTGGAATACACGATACAGGACGACCCGATTGAGAAGCGACTAATTGTTGTGAGATCATTCCATGTGGCAAAATGCATGCTGACGCAAAGGGATTGGTACAGAATCTTCAAAGACCTGAAGAGCCACACAGAACTCGCTGAAAAGCTGGACCACATCTTCACTGAAACCGATCAGAAAAGAAGGGCTCTGCTCGCAGACCAACTAAAGCGACTTAACTTGAGCCATAAGAACCCACTGACTGCTCCTCAGGCTATAGCGATAAATGCAATGTTGTTTTGCAATGATCCCTCACAATTCACAAGTGTCGTCTCACTTAACCATAGGAAATTGATTGTGAAGGCATTCGAGTTAGGTGAGTACCGAGACGATTGGTCATATGGTGAACAGATTTTCCGTTCCAATGAATTGCTGCAGAATCTCGGCACAAGGTTTGGAGTGAAATTCAGCCCCAGAAAACTCTCTCGTTTCTTTTACTGGGAGCCTGTGCAGGTGTTGTGGAAGCCCGGTAGACCTAGTGCCAGCTCAGCAACTCCCGAGATCGAGCAGCAGCCCCTTAGCCTTGAAGGAACCTTGCCTACATTTCATCAACTGGAGGAGCCGGAAAAGAAAGAGATCGCAGAGATTGTGAAACTTGTCAAGGATGGACAGATGGCCATTCCTATGTTTCAGAGGGAGTTTGTATGGGGGAGAGGGGACATTGTGGACCTATTCGAATCAATTCTCAGAGGATACTATGTTGGCTCAATTTTGTTGTGGGCTGTTGACGGTGACCCAGACTTGAAAGTCGAACCAATCTACGGAACCCCGATACCAGAAGAGAAACTCAAGCCCCGATACATTGTACTTGATGGCCAACAGAGAATCTCATCGATCTATTATGGTACAATGGCGCCTAACTTGCGTCTTTGGAACACGACAAGGCCCTATGTGTTCTTTGTTGACCTCAAGAAATTGTTGATGATTGACAAACTGGGAGAGTCCATCAACCTCGTCGTCTCATTGCCCCGAAACATGGCCGAACGGCGCAGCCTTATGACACGCGAGGGACAATTTAGCAACTGGTATTTCCCGATTTTTGAGTTTCAGAACTTCCACGAATGGCTCGACGATTTCGAGGAATTCTTGCAGTCAAGACTGAGTGATCAGCATGAACAAGTTCGTGAAGTAAGAAAACGGCTACGCGAATACCTAAGACAGGTTTGGGAGAAATTCGAGATACCCATCATAAAGCTCCCACAGGACATGAGCCTAGTAGATGTTGCCAAGATATTCGAGAAGCTCAACAGTACAGGCGTCGTTCTAACGGTGTTCGATTTGTTGAATGCCAGAATGGTTAAGCACGGCGTAACGCTTCGAGAATGGTGGGACAAGGTCAGGGATTCAGAGTCTTTTCCCAGGATTCGCAGGTTCAGTGAGGGCAACGAGAGATTCCCTGTCTATATGTTACAGACGATAGCTCTGTTGCGCGGCAAACCAACGAAGAGCGAGGAGCTGCTCAAGTTGTCGCCCGACAACTTTCAAGCCGATTGGGAACGAGCATGCACTGCAATTGAACGCGCACTCACGAAAGCTACCAATATGCGTGATGGTTTCGGCGTAATTTCGCCGAAGTGGCTTCCTTATAGCACGATGATGCCAGTGCTTGCTCTCCTTCTTGACAGGCTTGAGCTTCGTTCTGATAAGCCCAAATGCATTGAGAAAATAGGCAAATGGTACTGGTCTTCAATTGTCACACATGCCTATTCTGGTTCCACTGACTCGCAGATAGCATTAGACTCCAGACAGATGCTTGAATGGTTCGACGAGGATACGAAGGTCCCTGAAACAGTTCAAGAAGCTAAAGCTGACTTGGAATCTATGAAATTGAAAGGCATGGTCAAGACATCCGACGCAATTTACAAATCCGTTATGTGTCTGGTCGCTTTGAAAGGAGGTAGAGATTTCCGCAAAGTGAACATGCTAGAGTTCAGCACGCTTGACGATCATCACATTTTTCCTCAATCAAGAGCGGAGGAATTCAAGGCCGGAGACCACATCAACGCGATAGTGAACAAGACGCTGATCGACAAGGACACAAACGAGAAGTATGTCAGAGATTCGAGACCGTCGGAATACTTGCGAAGAATTATGAAGGAACAAGGCATCTCTGAGGAAGAATTGATGAAGAGACTTGAAACGCACTTGGTGAATCGAGAAGCATTCGACGCCCTACTCGCTGATGATTTTGACACATTCATCTCGAAACGCGACGAACATCTCAAACAGATATTCACTCAACTCGCGTCTGCAAAGCTGTGAGAAGACGGGTTGCCATATCATAGTTGTCAGACAAGCATATCCTGACTTGGAGTCATTATGTCCAAGGGCGCTTATAGACCGCGTGAGACAAGGCGCTCAAAAGTCAAAACAAGACGGAACAAGCAAACGGTCAGTCCAAGCTCGCGGTCGGGTTCCCGACCTAAGGTACTGATATATGCTTCCTTCCGATGATCAGTCAAACGCAACCGTTAGTTCTGATCACAGCTTAGTGGTCTAGGTGTACTGGAGTGTCGGTTCAGCTCGTCCATTGCAGCGACATGCACTTGGACAAGAACTTCAACATCTCAAACCTGGCCAGAGCCCAAGAGAGAAAAGATGATCTGAACAATAACTTCTCCGTCGCAGTCGAGTATGCCCTCAAGAACAAGCCTGACCTATTCCTCATCACGGGTGATGTTTTTGACAGGAATTCCCCCGGTAACTCTGCCAGGGTCTTCGTCACCGAGAGAGTGAGGCAGCTGAGGGAAGCTGGCATACGAGTCTTCCTTATAGGCGGAAACCACGATGTTCCGAAGTTCGGCAGCCAACATCTCGCCATAGATGTGCTCGCTTCAGCTGGTCTCGCAACAGTCTTCTCAGGATCGGACGCGATTGCGAAACAGATTGTTGAGATTAATGGCAGGAAAGTCTGCGTGGCCGGCAAATCCTATTTCACTCGGTTCGAGAGCGAGAATCCACTTCGCGGCTACAAGATACCGATCGAAGGAGACTACAACATACTGATGATCCACGGCTCTCTTCAGGGCCTAAACGTGGTCTCCTCAATTCCCGAAATGGCTTTTCAGAACCCCTTCCGACCCGGAGACATTGCTAAAGGATTGAATTACCTTGCGCTTGGTCACTTCCACAACCATTTCGAAAGAGAACATGAAGGATGCAGAATCGTGAACCCTGGCTCAATTGAGAGGCTGTCATGGGGAGAATTGAACGATGGAAAGGGGTTCGTCTGGGCGGAGCTCAACGGCTCTGATACTTCCCTTGAGTTCATTCGGCTTGAAACAAGGCCGATGGAGGAGTATACTCTGGATCTGTCCGCGAATGGAGATTACCCGCCGAACCTCAAGGACTACCTGATAGAGTACCTGCATAAACAATCGGATCCCGGTAAGCTCGCTCGACTACATCTCAGGGGGGAGATCACTCAGGAGCAGTACCGTCAACTCAAACTCAACGAGATATACGAGGCGACTAGAGACAGCTTCTTTCACCTGAACGTTCGCCACGGCGAACTGTATGTCGAAGGTTTCGGCAGAGTCTTCATGGAGAGAGTGGATAATCCCGTCGAAGCCTTCACGAAGAGACTTGACATTCTGATCTCTGAAGCGAGTAATGAAGAGAAGAGACGCCAACTCGAGCAAGTGAAGGAGCTGGGCAGAAAGTATCTGGAAGAAGCGAGAGCATGATCATACATCGTATTCGGGCGTCTGGATTCCAGATTATCGGTGACCCGATCGATCTTGACTTTCCAGAAGAAGGGAGAATAGGCATACTCGGCACGAACGAGAGCGGCAAAACGACTTTGCTTGAAGCTATAGAATATGCGCTATATGGACTCAAACGAGGCCGCGCGACGGAGGAAGCTCGAGAGAACATTATCACGTGGGGAAAGGAAGAAGCGAAAGTTGAGGTTGAGTTCACATCAGGCCAAGATAGATTCCTGCTAAGCCGTACATTCAACAATAGAGGTACACACAAGGCCAGACTCGTGCCGATGGTCGACGCTCACAAGAATACACACGACGAATTAACCAGCCTGACAGAAATAGAATCCAAGGTCGAACAGATCACAGGCATGGATAGAGAGTCGTTCACAAAGCTCGTCTATGTTAAGCAGAAGGATCTGGATGCTCTCAAAGACCTGGTCAAGACAAAGAGGGAACAACTGGTAAACAAGGTAATGGGCTTCGAACTTTTCGACGACGCCGTCAGGCGCGTCAAAGATGACTCTTCCCAACTTGCCACCGAGATTGACAAGAAAACAGCAGAACTGACTCCCGTACGCGAGAACGCGAAATCGTACCAGGAGAAACTCATCACGCGAGATGCACTCCAGAAAGAAGTGGTGGGCTTGGAAACACACCTGAAGCAGGAGAAGGAGGCTTTGCAAGCCGAGAAGTCTACCTTGGCCGCATACGATTGGCTCTTTGCCTTCAACTCAAAGACCGACCTTGTCACATCAAAGAGGCAGGAACGGGAACGTGTGCAGACTGACATTAGCAGAATAGGGCAGTTGAAGCAGGACAAAGCGAGATACGAGGCGGCGGTGAACGCATACAAGCCCGAAGTCAGCCGACTAGAAACGGTTCGAGAGAAAAGTGTGCGCTTTGAGGATAATCTGGGGCAGTCTCAAGGAGCTCTTGACAGACTGAATGCGATGCGTAGGGAGGCAATCCTGAGGGCCAAGCTGAATGATGGAGAACTTGAACTGGCGGGTCATGATGTGCAGAAGATAAAAGAACGTCAGCTGATTCAGTTTGCGATGATGCTTATTCTCTCTGTCGCGTTAATCGTGGCGGGTGCTCTGACGCAACCGTTGCTCAGCATCCTAGGAATCATCCCGGTAGCTTTGGCTGTAGTTTTCTACATGAGGTATCGGAGAACGGACAGAATACTGGGCCACGCGGCGGATATTCAAGCTCTGAATAGGCAGATTGACGACTCGACGCGCCGCGTTCAAGATGCGCACCAGCAGGTCGAACGGCTCGCGTTAGAGAGCGGTTTCAGGAACCACGAAGATGTGGATGTTGCGCTTTCCAAGACGAACCAGCAGATCATGCAGATGACGGGTCAACCCTCCATACACGGCGCGGAAGCGCTGGTTCAGAGTGCTCAGACTGACCTCAAGAGACTCGAGCAGTCTGACCCTGGTAAGAGTCTCCGCGAGTTGGACCGCGAGCTCAATGAGAAGCTTAGTGAGATCCAAGAATTAGAAAAGACGAAACCATTGTTCGCGAACACCCTTCAGTATGAGGCACCACTGCACAGAGAGTTCCAGACAAGAGTCGAACAACTTCAGACTAAGACCGGGGAGCTTGAGAAGGATTGCTCGGGGAAGCTAGGAACTGTCACGCAACTTGAGAAGGACCTAGAAACGCTCAAGAGAGATTACGATCGACTGTCCGGCCTCGAGAAAGAGTACAAGGATATTCAAGAGAAGAAGACAGTGCTCGACCTTGTTGTCAGGGAAATTGGTGAGACAAGCAAGAAGCTGAGAAGCGAAGTTATGCCTCACGCACGTATGATAATAAATCAGATTCTTCCGATTCTCACGGATGGGAGATACTCCGAGTTCGAGATTACGGAGGATCTGAAATTCAAAGCACACTCTAACGAGGCCGGCGGGTACAAGGAGAGGGAAGTCTTCAGTGGAGGTACCCAGGATCAGTTTCTCATAGTCCTCCGACTAGCCTTTACACAGAGCATACTGGATTCTAGGGTGCTGGCAGACAGGTATTCCCTGCTAATGGATGAGTGCATCTCGAGCAGCGACGACCAGCGAAAACAGGGAATCTTTGAAGTTCTAGACGCAGTGAAGAAGACTTTCTCGCAAATCTTCATCATCGCTCATGAGGACATATCGAACCTCACAGATCATCACTTAGTCCTCGCGAGAAGCAGACGCGGCTACACGGAGATTCGATCCAAGAGTTGGTAGGCTATGATCGAGATAGATAGCGTGGAATCTGCGTTGACTGGCAGAATCCCGAAAGGTGCCACTTTTCGTCCTTCAGATGTGAATTTGGATGAGTGCGTTGGCTCATCGCAGAAGGATGATGTTCCAGACGATGGTGAGAGTGCTGTTCGTGAAGAGTGGGAGAAGGAAATCAGATCGCTGACTCCGAAGTATCCAGCTGAGGCTACTGTGGTTGCAGTAGACAGTACAGGTTTCGCTCTTGGATATGTCCCGGAGGGACTTGTGGCCGCGTTAAGAGCTTCCGTTGTCACAAGGCTCGCGGGCGAAAGCAAACACAGGCTAGAACGCTATGGGCCGTACTTGATTGCCCTGACGAACGCGAACAAGGAGGATATCTACCAGAATCTATACCGAACCATATACGGTGAATCAACTGCCTCGATTCCTGACCTAGCTAACATACTTGACAGAATGCGGAACCTCTTCGAAAGACACTTGGAATC